>ENA-OSEO01003282-OSEO01003282.1-sediment-metagenome-genome-assembly--contig:-NODE-3282-length-19628-cov-5.251445_pt1 | contig 19628 bp, 22 predicted proteins | sample MGYA00237883_ERZ534232 | MGnify/ENA metagenome assembly ERZ534232
GTCTGAGCAGTCGGAGGTCTGGGCGCGGCGTGATCTCGTGCCCACTTCTGAAGCCGCAGGAATCCCGGAAAGGAAGGTAAGCAGGTGGATATCACCAGGAATGTAACCGTCGTGTCGTTGCTTGTCACGGTCCTGCTGTGTGGGACCGCGTGCCGAAAGTCACCAACCCCGGCGAAACCCGATGGGGCGCCCGCCTCCGATTCCGGGACGGCGAAAACAACCGAACAACCGGTCCGCGCCGCTCCCAAACCCGCGTGGAAGACCAAGACGGCCCTGGATATGGTGACCTTTCAGATTCCCGACGGAGCGGGCTGGTCATATGGTTTCGAGATGGCCTGGCATGGAGGTCTTGACGCACCGAACGCGGTGTTCGCCGTGCGGTCGGGGGACGAAGTGAAGAACCTGATCGAATCGTCTGCAGCCGTGTCGAAAGGCGACGTAACGATCGCCGGCCGCCAAGCGACGCTGCAGGAAGGCACCGAGAAGGATTGGGGTCCCATGAGACTCTGGGTGCTCAAAGAAGCGCACCCGTCGAGCGGCAGCACGGTGGCTCTCATCGTGGCCGGCCACAAACAGGCGGCTTTCCGGGAGGACCTTGACGCGATTCTCGCGTCGGTCAAGATCGAGCCGGTCTCAAAACAGCAGTAGCGTCGGGAAGCCGCGATACGAAGTCCGTGAGAGACTCCTTATGCTCTGGCACATGGAGGCCTTCCGTGTCCTTTCGGCGCACCTGCAAAATCTGAATTTGCGAAGACGACCCGCGACCATGGGACCGGGAATCAGATGGGTCGGGAGGCCACCTGCTGGGCGAGCGTGTCCCGGTGGTTCCAAGGCATCCAGTCGGCCGAGTGAGCGAAGAGTTCGCTCGCATGTTTGTTCCTGACCATATAGACAGCCGCCCCCATCGTCCCGCCCCTTTGATGGACTCGAAAGAAGAAGAAATCTCGCATCTCCGGGACAGATTTTCAAGGGCGGCTTCCTCTCCCTCCTGAGGATCCTCACAGTACGGTGCACGCCCGCTTGTCGGGCGCAAGCAAAAGTGGATCCACGTCCATCGAACAAGCCCTCTGTGGGCAAGTACAAGCGGACACGATCGAGCGTGATCTATAACCACAACCATAAACTTCACGATATGAGGACATCGGATTGGATGCTGGTCTGCTCCTCGGCATAGCACGTACCTCCCAATGACCTTCATAACTGGATTTCTTCAGATCGGACCTTCGGCGCTGAAGAAACGGTGATCTGGGTGAGTAATCCGACACGGAATCCCAATGGCAGGGGCGAGAGTCCACTGCATTCTCGCGTGATACCTCTCAGGCCGGGCGTCAGTCTGGACGTCACTTTCCTCCGTGGACTGAACGTGGGACAAGCGCAAATTCAGTCCGGGGTAAGCACCAACCTGGTTATTGACGCCAAGAACGGGGTACAAGTATGATGGGGATGAGTACTTATGGAGTGAACACTGACCTCTTGATGCGTAGGTCCTGGGTTCGAATCCCAGCACTCTCATTCGCGTAGACCGGTGGTCCAGCAGGAGCCTCGACTATGGCCATACAGTTCAAAGAATTCGTTCGGCCGGCGTTTTCGGGGGATCCGGACGAGCTCAAGCGGAAGGTCATCAAGTACTGCAACAGCGAGCTCAAGTGCTTCCGCATCATCTCCATCTCCGAAGCCAAGGGCATTTCCGACGATTTTTACCGGATCACCGTCTGGTACGACGACGAGGGGGAGAAGTACGAGCACATGATGTCCTCGGCCATTGAGGCCTATCCCGACGCGCAGGAAACGACGGAGCCGTCGGCGCCGCCGCAGGAACGACCGGCCGAGGGCTGATGTTCCCGGACGTTGACCCTCCCTGCAGGCACCCCTGCCCTTCAAGCCGGCGTGGTCGCCACAGCGACGGCCGGCCAGTCCCCCAATATCGATCTCGAACCGGCTCCTTCCCCTCCGGGCCGTCTTCGCGTGGCGGACTTTGCCTATAGAGCAAAGGGCATCGCCGAGCTTCGCTCGACGATGCCACCTGATCCTCGAATACGGCCCGGCGGAACCCCGTCCGCAACCAGCACGAAAGCCCAGGTCCTACACAGGTTATCACCGTCAAATCAGGCCTCTGTGTTAAGCCCGGCCTGCAATCGGCCGAGAGAACAAGACGGATCGGGAGATGATCCGTATGGAGCGCATAATGCAAAGCAAAAAGCCTGCCATAGCGAAACTGTCCAATGTACGAAAAGACATGCTGCGCGGCGATTCGCTGTTCGCCGTGGCGATTCTGATCGTGGTCGCTCTGTTCCTTTTGAACCTGGTGGCGTCCCTGTGGAACAACGCGGTATTCCAGAAGAACGTGAAGGAACGGGCGGGCGCCCAGCGTCTCAGAATGGTCGGCCAGGTGCTGGCCCGCGCCTCGGAGGCGCTGATCGCCACGAACGAACTGTCGATGCTGCGGCGCACGGTGGCCGAAACAGGATTGGAGCATAATTTCCAGGTGTGTCGGATCGTGCTGCCCGGCGGCGAGATCCTCGCCGACGCCGACCCCAGCGGGATCACTCTGATCGAGCCGCCTGCATCCTGGAAGAACGAGCCCGGGACCTTCAGCGAGCAGTTCACGCGGACCGGCGTGCAGCTCGCGTATCCGCTGGTCGTGCCGGGCAAGGGCAGTGCGATGCTGGAGGTCGCCGCACGGCTCGACGATCCCGTGGACCCCATGACGCCTCAGACGGCCCAGATGGCGATTGCCTGCCTGGCACTGGCCAGTATGCTCCTGGTCCACCGCCACACGCGTTTCCGGCTCAAGGCCATCGGAGCGATCCATGAGATCCTGCTGGCGGTGACCGATGATGACACGGACTTCGCCACCTTGGAACTGGACCCGAGCCTGGGTACCGAGGCGGTTGCGTGGAACCGGCTACTCGGGGCCCGGCAGAGCCTGCGGATGCGCACGGCCATCGAACAGGTCAAGGAGGCGGTCCACGACCGCTCGGACGCGGTGACCGCGCTGGGGCTCGCCTTCGACACGGCCCCCTACGGACTGGTCCTGGTCAATGAGAGTCTGGCCATCGAACACGTCAATGGCGCCGCCGCCGTGTTCCTGCAAGCGGAGCGGGAGCAGTTGCTCCATGCGGATTTCTGCCAGATCGTTGCGGACGAAAAGGCTCGGGCCGCCGTACGCGAAGCTACAAAGAATCCCACCGCCCAGCGTGTTGTGATTGAGGTCGAGCGAGGCGGTTCGGCGGCCACCGGCCTGTTGAAATTCACCATCACCGCCCTGCGGCACGAGGACTCCCAGTATGCCCTGATCACGATGGAGGACGTGACGCAGCAGCGCGTGGCCCAGGAGGCCATGAGCAGTTTTCTGGCGAAAGCGGCCCACGAGTTGCGTACCCCGTTGACGAATATCCGGCTGTTTGTGGAAGAGGCGCTGGAGCAGTGCGAGCGCGACGCCGTGGCGACGAGCAAGAGCCTCAACGTCATCAACGAGGAAGCACAGCGGCTCGAACGCACGGTGGGCGAGGTCCTGTCGGTGTCCCAGATCGAGGCCGGCTCGTTCGGCATCCGGCGCGACGATATTCATCTCGACGCGCTGCTGGAGCAGCTCAAAGCCGACCACGAGGCACAGGCACGGGACAAGAAGATCGTGCTGGAATTCACCCTGCCGCCGAAGCTGCCGATCCTCCAGGCGGACCGGGACAAGATCGCGCTGACGCTGCACAATCTGGTGGGCAATGCCCTGAAGTACACCCCCGAGGGCGGGCGGGTAACGGTGACGGCGGCCGCGGAGAAGGGCCAGGTGAGCATCGCGGTCTCCGATACGGGCATCGGCATCGGGCCGGAAGACACCGAGAAGGTGTTCGAGAAGTTCTACCGCTGCCAGAATGCAGTGGACTCCAACATCAAGGGTTCCGGCCTGGGACTGCCGATCGCGCGCGAGGTGGCGCGGCTCCACGGCGGCGATGTCACAGTACAATCGGAACCGGGCAGCGGCAGCACCTTCACGCTGACCCTGCCGGTTGCCACGGAGGCCACGTAACGTGGAGGTGCTGACACAACAACGAGGAGCGGTGACGGTCGTTCGCGTCATTGGGCCCTTGACGGGCACGGACGCCGAGACGTTCAAGTCCAAGGTGCGCGGGGTAATTCGAGAGAACCTCGGTCGGGTCGTAATCGACGCTTCGTCGCTGCATTTTGTCGACAGCCAGGGACTCGAGTCGCTGGCGGACGTCGCGGACGACCTGATGCGCGGCGGCAAGGGACTCAAACTCTGCGCCGCGAACGAAACCCTGCGCCAGGTGATCGAGCTGACGGGCTTGTCGCCCCGGTTCGAGCACTTCGACGACGCCAATTCCGCCGTAAGGAGCTTCCTGTGACGGAGTTGTCGGGTGAATTCCGACTGGGGGATGCGCTGGTGGCCGAGGGACTCCTGTCCCCCGCCCAACTCGAACACGTTCTGGCGCAGCAGAAAACCACTGGCAAGATGTTCGGGGAGATCCTGGTCGAGGAAGGAGTGCTCGACAATAGCCGCCTGCATCGGTTCCTTTCGCAGCAACTGGGCGTGCCGTTCTGCCATCTGCGTCATGGGCTCATCGACTTCACCCTCTTATCGCTGATCGGGGCGGAAGAGGCGCAGCGACTGTGCGCCATCCCGATGTTCAAGGTGCATGAAACGCTGACGGTGGCCATGGCCGAGCCACAGTCGCTGCCCAAGATCGACCGGCTCGGGCAGTTGACAGGCTGCCGCATCCGGCCGGTCCTGGCGCCCCGCGAGAACATCGTCGAGTACATCCGTAAATTCACCTCGGGCAACACGAACGTGGACTCGTTCCTGGCATCCCTGTCCGAGAGCGAGGTCCAGGTCGTGGAGAAGGAATCCGTGGACGACGGCCCCACCACCGACTTGGACAAGATGGTCGAAGGCAGTCCGATCATCAACCTGGTGAACCTGGCGCTGCTGACGGCGATCCGCGACAAGGCCAGCGACATTCACATTGAGCCGGACCGGCAGGGAACGCGCATCCGCTACCGCATCGACGGCACGCTGCGTGACCTGATGAAACCCCCGCCGGGACTGCACGCGGCGATCGTCTCGCGCGTGAAGGTGATCGGACGGATGGACATCGCGGAGAAACGCCTGCCGCAGGAAGGGCGCGTGCGCATCGTGGCCGAGGGACGAGACATTGACCTGCGCGTCTCGAGCATGCCCACGTTGCTGGGTGAGAAGATCGTCATGCGCGTTCTGGACAAGTCGAATCTGCACGTCCGCCTGGAGGACCTGGGCTTCCGGCGCGAGACGCTGGCGGCGTTCGAGCGGATGCTTCGTCAGCCCTACGGGCTGGTACTCGTCACCGGGCCGACCGGCAGCGGTAAGACGACGACCCTCTACTCGGCGCTCGACCTCATCCGCAGTCCCGAGAAGAACATTGTCACGGTGGAGGACCCGGTCGAATACCAACTCGACATGGTCAACCAGATCCAGGTCCACGACGCGATCGGCATGACGTTCGCGCGGGCCTTGCGCAGCATCCTGCGCCAGGATCCCGACATCATCATGGTGGGCGAGATTCGCGACGAGGAGACGGCCCGCGTGGCGGTGCAGGCGGCACTGACCGGCCACCTGGTACTGGCGACTCTGCACACAAACGACGCCCCCGGGGCGGTGGCCCGTCTGTTGGATATGGGAATCGAGCCATATCTGCTGTCCAGCGCCATCAACGGCGTCGTGGCGCAACGACTGGCGCGAACGACGTGCGCGAATTGCGCCGCCAAGTACATCCCGTCCGAGAACGTGCTGCGCGACGCGGGGCTTTCCGACAAGCCGGGCCGGCCGTTCCGACGAGGATCGGGCTGCAAGGACTGCCACAACTCCGGCTTCCGCGGCCGCGCGGGCATCTATGCGGTCATGGAAGTGAGCGGAGAGATCCGGCGTCTGATCCACCGGGCGGCGCCGTCCCACGAGTTGCAGGCGGTCCTGCGCCAACAGGGCGTGCTCGGTCTGCGCGAGGAAGGCGTGCTGTTGGCCCTCGACGGCAAGACCTCCTTGGAGGAAGTGCTGGCCGTGACGCACAGCGACGACAGCGGTCAGGAGCAGAACGCCGCCCCGGGCGTGTCGCCGACAGGCGCGGAGGCCCCGGACGCCGAGACGAACAGGCGGGAAATGGTGGTGATCGGATGAAACTGGCATACAAGGCCTACGATGGTTCCGGACGCAGCGTGGCCGGCTTCGTCGATGCGGCCGACGCGTCGACCGGCATGGACATGCTCCGGCGCAAGGGGCTATATGTCGCGGAGATTGCCGCCTCGGTGGGCCGAGCGGAAAAGAGAGCGCCCGCCCACAAGCGATGGAACCCACCGAGCCGCCGGCTGAAAGACGTCGCCTGGTTCTCCCGGCAGCTTCACGTGCTGCTATGCTCGGGAACGCAACTGGCCGATGCCCTCCACGCGCTCGAGCGTCAGACGCCCTCGGGCCCATGGCGCAAGGTCATCGACGACTTGCGCGCCCACGTGGAGGAGGGCTCCTCGCTGTCCGCGGCAATGGAGTCCCACGAGGGCTACTTCGATTCGATCTACCGCAGCCTGATCGCCGCCGGGGAGTCGAGCGGGCATCTGCTCGAAATGCTGGACAAGCTGGCCGCCCTCAAACAGAAGCAGTTGAAGGTTCGCAATTCGATTTCGGGGGCGTTGGTCTATCCGTGCATGCTCACCGTGGTGGGCACGGCCATCTTCACCATGCTGCTGGTCTTCGTGATCCCGCGCTTCGCGGGCCTGTTCCAGACGCTGGATGCCCCCCTGCCGGCCAGCACGGCAGTCCTCGTGGGCATCAGCACCGTCTTCCGACGGTTCTGGTGGCTCATCCTGCTGCTGGAAGCGGGGGCGATCTTCGGGGCGGTCACGTATCTGCGCACCGCTGGGGGTCGCTCGCTCCGCGACACCGCGATTCTGAGGCTCCCGCTCATCGGGAAGATCATCCGCAGTTTCTCGACGGCGCGGATCGTGTCCCTGCTCGGCGTGCTCCTGCACGCACACGTCCCGGTGCTGGAGGCCCTGCGCCTGGTACGTCTGTCGGCGGGGAACCGGCACTACGAGGACATCGTCGCCAAGGCCGAGGACTGCGTCACCCGCGGCGAACCCATGAGTGCGGCCTTCGCGGATCCCTCTCTCATCAGTCCGTCGGTGTATGAGGCCATCCGCAGCGGCGAGAACACCGGGGAGATCGACCGGCTCCTGCTCAACATCGCCGGGTTTCTCGACGAGGAAAACGAAGTAGTCCTCCGCTCGCTGACGAGCATTATCGAGCCGCTCATTCTCGTCGTGATGGGCCTTCTCGTCGGTGTGATCTCCATTTGCATGTTCCTGCCCTTGTTCGATCTCACTTCCATGACGAAAGCCGGAGGTGGTGGATGAAACTGAGACCTGTGACGCGAACGGCCATCGGGATCGACCTTGGTCGGCATATGATCAAGGCCGCTCAACTGTGTCTGCGCGGCGGGCACTACCACGTCCATGCGATGGCGATGCTGCCCCGGCCGCAGGCCGATCAGGACCCCTGCGAAGCCGACGCGCTGGCGCTCAAGAAGGTCCTGCGGCGGCAGGGTTTCCGCGGCAATCGCATCGTGATGGCCGCCCCGGCCAACGCGCTCCTGCCGGCCGCGATAGAGCTGCCCGTCAAGGTCAGCGGCGCGCCGGCGGACCAGATCGTCCGCATGGAGCTCTCGCACCTGCACAACGTGGCGCCGGATTCGTTCGAGATGGCGTACTGGGACCTGCGTCCGGCCGACAATCCCAAACCGGTAGTACACACGCTGGCCTTGGCCTGTCCGCACGAGGCCGCCAGTAGTCTGCTGGATACCTTCGAACACGCGGGGTTCCGGGTCGAGGCGCTGGACGTACGAGGAGCGGCAGCGGCACGGGCCTGTGGGCCGCTCGTCCTGCCGGCGCCTCAGATCACGGCCATCATGGACCTGGGATGGCGCTCGACCTCCCTGTTGTTCGTATGCGGACAGTCGCTCATCTACGAGAGATCCCTGGACGGCGCCCCAATGGCCGAGCTGATCGCGCGGCTCGGAGAACTGTTCGGCATCCCGCCGGAATCGGCGAACCAGATCCTCAGCACGGTCGGCCCGAATCTCAAAGAACCGACCGGGTCCCTGGACCGCGAAAGCCTTGAGGCGATCGGCAAACACCTGAAGATCCATTTCGACCGGCTGCTGGACGGGCTCAAGGTCCCGTTGTCCTACGCCAAGCATCAGTTCCCCGGACCCGGGGTCAAACGGATGCTCCTCCTCGGCGGCGGCGCCGTAGTTCCGGACCTGGCCGCCTACTTCGAGGCGCGTCTGGGTTTCGAGGTGAAACGGGCGGACCCGGGCAGTCTGATCGAAAGTCCGCCCGAATTATTGGCAAGAGCCGGCAACCCTGCCATGACGGTGGCAGTGGGCCTGGCGCAGTTTGGCCGGGTTTCGGAGGCGGAATCCCGCCTCTGAACCCGACGGAGTCTTGCGATGAGCGACGTGAACCTGATTCCGGCTGCCCGCCTGGCGACCCGACGACGAAACGCACGGCTGTTCGTCTGGGCGGCGTTCTGCGGGGCCTGCGTGATGTGCCTGATCGCCAGCTCGGCCACGCTGCACACTCTCCGGGCGACCGAAGACCGCAGCCTGCACGGCAAGCGCACCGACCTCGACCATGCGATCCAACAGGAGAATGAACAGCTTCTGGCTCTCCGCCGCGAGTTGGCGAACGTTGGGATGTCCCTGCAGACGACCCGGGCGATCCACAACCAGCCCGACTGGAGCCAACTGTTTCGCGGCTTGTCCGACCGGCTCGACGACGAGATCGTGCTCAGCCGCTGTGAACTCGCGACGTTGACGGGGGACCGGAAGTCCGTTCTCGAACAATGGGGCAACACCATGCCCGCCAAACCGCTGGGGGCCCTCTTGAACGAGTGCCACCACACGCTGACGCTGAGCGGCTTCGGCAAGAGCCAGGAGGCCGTGTCCCGCTTCGTCCTGCGTCTCGAAGGGACCGGGATCTTCGCTATCGTCCGGCTCATGAACAGTTCCCGGCAATCCTTCCTCGAGGAGGAAGCGGTGGCGTTCAGCGTCGCCTGCGATTTCAAGGAGTCCTAACGATGCCTTCCACGACCGTCAAACCGGGCAGCTTGCTGGCCATCGATGTTGCGGGCTTGGCCGTCTTCGTGGTGATTTCGTCGCTGTGGTACGTGACGGCCCTCCGCCCGCTCCTGGAGCAGCGGTCTGCCGTTGCGGGACTGCATCGGGAGATCGAGGATCGCGAAGGCCAGAGCGAGGATCTGAAAGCTGCGATGGCCGCCGCCACACGGCAACTGACCGCGGTTCGTCAGGAACTCTCCGCCCGCGGTGTGAATCTGGATTCCGCAGCGCACATCAACCAGCGGATCGCCCAACTGACGGAGTTCTTTGCCGGCTGCACGCTGCACATCGACGACGTGCAGACGGGCCGGATTGCCAACGGCCTGCAATGCGACCTTGTGCCGATGACCTTCATCGGACGCGGCACGTATCCGCAGTGCGTCCGATTCCTGCACGGACTGCCTACGCAGTTCGCGGACATGAGCGTCATGCGAATCGAGCTCAGCGGCATCCCGTCTCGGACGGTGGAGCCGGAGCGGTTCCGGTTCGAGATGTTCTGGTACGCGGCGCCCAACAGCGCCGCGCGAAGCGTCGCACGGACGGACGCGGAATCGGATGTCCGCGCCGCCCCGGGTGAATTCAGACAATAGTCCGGACGCCCGGCAAAAAGGATGACCACAATCGTCCTGGTGATTCGGGGCTCCGCAAGGAAATGGGTGTTATCGGAATGAATCTGACCAAACGACATAAAGTGTTCCTGGCCGTTTTCCTGGTGGGTCTGGTGGCCTTGGTGGCGGACCGGACGATCCTGCGTCCGGAAGGCGGGCCGCGGGCCGCGTCGGCGAACCCGGCGGAAACATACACTGTGGCACAGAATCTGCCTTTCCAGGCATCCGGAGAGGGTCTTGGCTTCGGCAATCAACCGCAAGGGACGCCCCTGGCGGAGCGGTTGGCCAGCCTGGTGACGCGAGAAGAGGCTGTGTCCACGGCGCAGGAGGCCCAGAATGGAATTACCGGACTCCGCAACCCGTTTCTCCTGCCACCGTCGTGGCTCAGCGCGTCCGGCGCGGTCGATGCGCCGGTCCCGGACATAGTGGCCCGCTTCGTTCGAATGCACCATCTGGCGGGAGTGGTAAAGAACGGCCGAGAATGTCGGGCCCTGGTGGACGACCAGTTTCTCGTGGTCGGGCAGGTCCTCGATGGCTTCACGCTCGTCGCCATCGGAGACCGCTCGGCCGTGTTCGAACGCGACGGTCTGCAGGCGGTCCTGGAACTGCTGAATAGATGAATCTGTGCCCCGCGTGGGTCGAATCCACATGAAAGGAGCGAACGGGTAGTTCAAGTGCCACCGCGTTCGTGACGATGATACGGTAGGCATCGACCTGCTTAGCAACGATCTAACCTGTAGGAGAGTAGACATGAGAAGAAACACACGTACACGCGGAGAGGGTTTTAGCTTGTTGGAGGTCGTGATCGTGGTGGCGATCATCGCGATCCTGGCCGCTATCGGCATCCCGCGGATGAGCCGCGGGTCCAAAGGCGCCAACGACTCTGCCGTGAGCGGCAATCTGGCGGTGCTCCGCAACGCCATCGACCTGTATGCCGCCGAGCACGGCGGCAGCTTCCCGGGAGCAACCACCATCGCCGATCAGTTGACGAAGTACACCGACATCAGCGGGACCACCAGCGCGACCAAGACCACGAGTGCGATCTATGGTCCGTACCTCCGCAGCGTTCCGCCGCTGCCCGTCGGCGCCAAGAAGGGCAGCACCGGGATCGCCACTGAAGATGGGACAGGCGTAGGCTGGATCTACGTCGAAGCCTCCGGGACGATCAAGGCCAATACGACAGCGACAGAAAAGGACGAGTCCGGCAAGCTGTATACGGACTATTGAGCGGACGACGGACTCGTGGCGTCGTGATATGCGGCGCCCTCCGAGGGAGCGAACCCTCGTACCGCGACAATCGAGCGATGCGTGACTCGGACCACGGTCGATCCCTCGGCCGTGGTCCGGTCCGTAGATTGACGATTTTTGATTTGTGATTTTTGATTGAAGGAGGTGATCGACGATCAACAATCAACAATCAACAATCAACAATCGCTACGGCTTCAATCTGCTCGAGCTGGTCCTGGTCATCGCGATCATGGCGATCTTTGTCGCCATCGCCGGCCCGCGGTATGGACAGGCCTCGGGCCGGTATCGGCTCGACCTGGCCGCCCGGCGCGTGGCGGCCGATCTGCGTCTGGCTCAATCCAGTGCCAGAGCCGCGTCCGCCTCCCGCACGGTTGTGTTCGCCACCGAGACGGATCAGTACCAGTTGCAGGGCATCGCCGCGCCCGACGGCGTCGCGGGCAGTTACACCGTCTCGCTGTCGGCCGAGCCCTACAAAGCGAACCTCACAACCGCCGACTTCGACGACCAGCCCCAGGTGATCTTCAGCGGCTGGGGACTGCCCGACCATGGAGGGACCGTCACGCTAAGCGTGGGCACACAACAGAAGACCGTCACCGTCGACGGAGAAACCGGACAGGTCAGCATCCAATGATGGCGCAGACGGGAACATGGGAATACCGGAGTATTGGAGGGACGGGCGCGCCACAGACGCCGGCCCTGTTGTTCCCTTCGTTCCGCGGCGGCTTCACGCTGCTTGAGGTCGTCGTGAGCGTGGCCGTCACAAGCGTCATCCTCCTGGGCGTTGGCTCGGCCATGCTCATCGCCGGGCGCGCCATCCCGGAGGCCCGGGGCGCCACGATGATGACGATCGCCGCCGCGGACGCCGCCGAGCAGATGGCCGCCGAGCTGCAGTACGCCACGACGATCAGCCAGCGGTCGCCGACGATGATCGAGTTCGCCGTCCCGGACCGCAGCGGCGACGGCATCGCCGAGACGATCCGCTATGAATGGTCCGGAACCACCGGAGCCCCGCTCATCCGCCAGTACAACGGGGGCACCGGCGTCCCGGTGCTCGCCGACATCCGCGAGTTCGCCCTCGCGTACGATGTGGAGACCATCAGCCAGGAGATCCCCCAAAGCAACGAGAGCGCCGAGACCTGTCTCGTCGGATACTATTCCATCTCGGACCTTGGTGACTACTCGATCCGGGACACCGAGCGATACGGCGAGTACTTCTTCCCCGTCCTTCCGGCGGATGCCCTCAGTTGGAAGGTCACGCGCGTGAGGTTTTACGCTCGACGGGCCGGCGTAACGGATGGAACAACCAAGGTGCAGCTTCAGTTGGCCACCGCCCTGGGTTTGCCCAGCGGGGTCGTGCTACAGGAGAAGACCCTGTACGAGTCCACCCTGCCTGCGTTGCTTGGGGTGTATCAGTTGTGCGAGGCGACCTACACGCAGGTCTCGGGTCTGTCGCCCCAGCAGGGGCTTTGTCTGGTCTCGCAGTGGCAAGCGGGCGATCAAGCCTGCGAATTGTGGGTTCGAGACGAGAATGTCACGGCGACGAACCTCTGGCTGACCCAGACGACGGACCAAGGCCAGTCCTGGTCGTCGCTGTCGGGGCAGTCGTTGCTGTTCTGGGTCTACGGAACGGTCACGACAACCGGAACGCCCGAGATTCAGAATACCTACTACCTCAACGCCGTGCGGATCCAACTGCGGGCCGGCAACGACAGCCAGGCGACGGTGCAGACCGCCGCCCGAACGGTCAACCGGCCGGAGGTAGTCGAGTGAACCGCGAAGCCCAGGGCATGTCATTGCGAGCGAAGCGAAGCAATCTCATATCCGCGGAGTTGAGATGGCTTGGTCGCCCCCGGGGCGGAGCGCCGCTGCGCGTCGGGCCTCGCCATGGCACGTCGCGTGTTCCTTGTTCTGGCTTCACCATGGTCGAAGCCGTGCTCTCGACGATCCTCGTCTCCGTCATGCTCGTGGTGGCCCTCAACCTCGTGGGCACCTCGAAAGTCACGCAGCAGAAGGCCGCCCTCACCAGTCGAGGCCGGCTACTGGCCGAGGACCTCCTGGCGGAGATTCTCCAACAGAATTACCAGGAACCCGACGAAACGCCCGTATTCGGCCGCGAAATGACGGAATCCGCCACCAGTCGCAGCGCGTACGACGATGTCGACGACTACCTGGGATGGACGGCCAGTCCGCCGGTCGCCAAGGACGGCGCCGCCATCGCGAATTCCGCCAACTGGAAACGAACCGTGACGGTCGAGCGGATCGAGCCTCTGAATCCCCAGACGGTGACGACTTCCGAGACCGGAGCCAAGCGGATCACCGTGACGGCCTACTACCGGAACGTACCCCAGGCATCGCTGGCCGCCGTCAAGACGGTCGATTGGGAATAGGAGCAACGATGATCGCACCGCGAAAGCAACGCTGCGGCAGCGTATACCTGCACGTGCTGGTGTCTTCCCTGCTGATCACGATCATCGGGCTGGGGGCCCTGTCCGCCGTGCGTCTCCAGACGCGGTCCGCGCGGCTGGCCCGCCAAAGCGCCCAGGCACGGAATTGCGCGGTTTCCGCCGTCGAACTGGGTTTGGTCCTGGTCAAACAGGACTCCGCCTGGCGGACCTCCCGTATCAACGGCGTCTGGCTCGCAAACAAACCACTGGGTGACGGCCTTCTCACGCTCGAAGGCGTCGATCCCGCGGACGGTGTGTTGAGCGATTCTGCGTACGAACCGCTGGTCCTCACCGGGACCGGCACGGTCGGCCCGGCCCGGCACAAGACCCAGGTGACGCTCGTGCCCGTGATCGAACCGCTGGAGGCGTTAAAGACGTGCATCCACGGCTCGGGCCTGATCACCATCGGAATCGGCAAGCAGATCTCCGTGCTCGGGGCGCCTCTGTCTTCGAACGGCATACTCGTCAATAACGGCACCGTCGATGGCAGCGTCGAGGTCTACAGCATCAACCCTGTGGGCACGACGGGTCCCCGCACGGTGCCCGCGCCGCCCAAAGCGCTGCCGGATGCGTCCGTGATCACGCAGTATGCCGGCAAGGCCACGATCATCCCCTTCACGGGGGACATCGACCAGCGCGTGCTCGGGCCGGGATGCAACCCCTGGGGCTCCACCGACCCCAACGGCCTGTACGTCTTGAACGCCGGCACCAGCGCCGTGACGATCCGAAACACCAGGATCTACGGGACGCTCATCATCCGGGCCCCCAACAAGACCGTCACACTCGACGGCGCCGTGCATTTCCAGAACTACCGCTCGGACTTCCCTACCCTAATCGTGGAGGGCAACCTCGTCATCAACTGCGCCAGCGTCACGACGCCGCTCTCGGAATCCGCGGATGCCAAGAACTACAACCCCGTGGGGGCCCCCTACGGCGGCGCATACGACGAGGACACCGCGGATGAATACCCCAACGAGATCCGCGGACTCGTGCATGTCCAGGGAACTCTCAAGCTGCAAAGCACCTCCCGCATCGTCGGCGCGGTCCTGTGCAACGGCGCCATCACCATCAACGGAACCAACACGATCGTCCACGATCCTGCCCTCTACACCAGTCCGCCCGACGGCTACACGTTTGTCGACGGCATGCAGATCTCCCCCCATAGCTGGCAGCAGGTGGTCGATTGAGCCCGCGCATGTCATTGCGAGCAAGGCGAAGCAATCTCCTCACATACCCCCTCAGTAGTGCGTCGGCACGTTCGGCTCGGGCGAAGGCGGTGTAGGTGTACCTTCGCCACCTCTGCGGAGGCGGCCCTGGCCGCCGCCACGGGGACCGAAGGGGCCCTTGGGGCCCGGGCCGTAGCGCCCTCCCGGTCCACGCGGGAACGGGCCCGGCAGCTCGCGCAGGAGACCCCGCCAGAGCTGCTGCTGGTCCGGGCTCAGCACGGTGGACATCTCCGTGTCCATCGCCTGTAATTCCTTGAGGATCTGCTGGCGGCCCTGCTCGCGGATCTCCTCGAGCCGGCCCATGTGCTTGCGCAGAATCGGGCGGACCTGTTCCGCCTGTTGCGGCGACAAACGCAGCCGCGGCACGATCCGCTCCAGCATGATGACGTGAGCCCGGTCAGGGGGAATGATGGGCTCGGGGCCTGTCTCGTTCAGCACCAGCAGCGTCACCGCGGCGCCGATCGTCGCGCCGGCGATCAGAATGATCAGCCCAAAGAACGCCATGCGCCAGCGATGGAGCCGGCGCAGCAGCACGGTCGGGCTGTCGGGGCTTTCCGGTTGGTTCATTGAATCGCCCATGAAATCGCCTCGGCAATTTCGTTCAGCGGCTGGGCGGACTGGTGATAGAGGACAAAGGCCGCGGTCGCGGCCGGCACCGCGACCGCAGAAGCCGCCGCGGCCAGCCACATCCACAGACGCTCGGTCACGGTCAACGGCTGCACCTGGCCGGCCGCCAGAATGCCCAGCACGCTGCACGCTACGTCCACGCGCGGGGGACACTCATCGCGCGCCCGCGCCGCCAGTTGCTCGATTTTCTGTTCCCAGTTCATCCGATCGACTCCATCCCGCTGTGCTCCAGGAGCTTTCGGAGCCGGTTGCGGGCACGCATTGTCTGCACCTTCACCATCGTCTTGGTCCACCCGGTCCGACGGGCCGTCTCGATGACGTCGCATTGCTCCAGGTACCGCAGCGTCAGGACCAGCCGGTCGCGCGGCGCCAGTTGCTCGAAGACCCGGTGCAGTAGTTCGGCCGCCTGGTCCGGTTCGAGCGACTCCACGATGTTGTCGCCTTCCGAGGCCTTGTCCCACTCCTGGATGTCGAAAGGTTCCGTCCGCTGCCGGCGGGCCTTCTCCTTCCAGTATCGATACCCGACCCGGGTGGCGATGCGGGTCAGCCAGTGCTCGAACGGCGCCCGGCCGCGATAATGGCTCAGGCTCAGATAGGCTTCCACGAAGACGTCCTGCACCAGTTCCTCATGGACCCGGCGATCGCGACTGAAGCGCCAGAGGATCCGCCCGACGTGGTCCTGGTACCGCTCGACAAGCCGGCGATAGGCATCCCCGTCGCCCTGCCCCGCCAGTCGCACGTCGTCCGCCTCGACCGGTCCGGAATCCGCCGGCGCGCCGGGACGCTCATGCAGCACCGAGTACACCAGGACTTGCACCATCCGAATGATGGCGGCCTCAAGCCCCGCATACCCCAGCGTTGAAGACGCGACGTCGATCATGTCGGAAGACTACCGCCTATCGAGAGAGGATTCCAGTCCCTTGTTCGATGTCGGCCCGCGCAAGGCGTCGGCCCCGCCCGTATCACCAGGCGGGGCCGACACGTGCGGTGGGATTCTATCTTCCCTGGCGGCCCCAGCCGGCGCCGGGTCCCAGGTTCCCCTGGAACGCCCGGATTTCATCTTTGGTCAGAGCGCCATCGTCGTTGGTGTCCGCCTGGTCGAACATCTGCTCGATGGGAGGCACCCGGCGCAGCGGCGGCTGCACAGGACTGACATCCTGCCCATTCGTGGACGGTTCCTGTGCCTGGGGATCGGGACGGTTCAGGCCTTGACGCGGCCGCATACCGCGACCCGCCCCGCGGCCATCAACAAACGGCTGCCCAAGGGGGCCTTGCCCCCTCAATCCCTGGGGCTCACCACGATTCCACCCCTGGCGGGGACGTCCATCCTGCACGTCCGTGGGGAACTCCTGGGTCTGAGCGTCGGGACGGTTCATGCCTCTTCGCGGCCGCATGCCCCAACCGGCTCCCGGACCATCGGCAAACGGCTGCCCGGCGGGACCCTGGCCGCGCGGTCCCATCTGGCCCATCCGACCTCGACCCTGCTGAAAACCAGGACCTGCGGGGCCGGCCGGACCGCGTCCGCCGCGGCCGAACTGCCCGGCGTTGCCCTGCATCTGATCAAGCTGCTTGGCCTGCTCTTCCGTCAGGACCTCTTTGATCGCGTTCATCGTCCGGGTCCGGGCTTCCGCGATGATATCCTGAATCTTGTCGATCTGCTGGTCGGTCAGACCCAGTTGGCGGGCAAGCCCGCGGCCGAACCCGAACTGCCCCAGCCCCGGAGCATTCCACGCCCCGCGGCCACCCGGGCCGGGTCCGAAGGGGCACCATGCTCCGGCCCCACCTTGCGGACCGCCGTCTCTCTGCTGCCACATGGGCCCCGGTCCTTGGCCCATCCGCCCCATTCCCTGACCGCGTCCGTATCCCGGTCCACGACCTCCGCCCCCGCCCCACGGCTGCGCCATGGCCTGGCTGCTCAGAACCAGGAGCACCATGCCTCCGACGATCCATGATGTCCATTTCGCGTTCATATCCGGCTCCTTTCAATCTGGTGTTGTCCGTTTCACCCTGTCTTCGCCAGGGTCTTTCTGACGGGATAGTGAGAGGAGCCACGCGGGAGGTTACACCCCCGGCACAGAAAAACCACATGCTGCCGGTTGCGGTTGAGTTGGTCATATTGGGCAAGCAAGGATCGGGTGGCAGCGTCAAGGGCGCAGCCCTTGGCGATGGCTGCTTCGCATGTTGAGAAGACCATCGCCAAGCTCCGCTTGACGATGCCACCCAGAGGCGAAGCGTAACCGTCTCTACCTTCTATCGGTCACAGGTCTCTTGAGCGGGAAAACTTCGGAGTCCGTGCGGCCGTTGGCGAAGATGTCCTCGACCCGGGCGATGATGTCCGAATGCTCGGCAGCCACGTCGTTCTGCTCTCCGATGTCGGTCTTGAGGTCGAAGAGCTGGATCTTCTGGCCGGGCTTGAGGCGGAGGGCCTTCCAGTCGCCCAGGCGCGCCGCCTGCTGGTTGTTCAGCTCCCAATAGAGGTACTCATGCTCCTTCTGCTGCTCGGGCCGGCCCAGGAGCGTCGGCAGGATGGAGATGCCATCAAGATCGGCGGGCGCCGGCTCGCCGAGCAGTTCCGCGCAAGTGGGCAGGAAATCCCAGAAGGCGGTGATGTGGTCGTTCTCGCTGCCCGGCTTGATCCTGCCCGGCCAGCGGGCGATGAATGGGATCCGAATCCCCCCTTCCCAGACGGAACCCTTGAGGCCACGAAGAGGTCCGGCATTCTGGAAGAACGCGGATTCCGAGCCGCCCGCGTTCGTCGGGCCGTTGTCGCTGGAGAAGATCACGAGCGTGTTCTCGTCCAGGCCCAGTTCCTTGAGCAGGGCCATGATCCGACCAACGTCCTTGTCCATGCGCGTGATCATGCCGGCGTAGCAGGCCCGGGGATGCTCGTGAGGGACGTAGCCCCGCTTGCCATCGTAGGACGGATCGGGCCATTGGTCTTTGTATTCGGCCAGCGAATCCTCCGGTACCTGCAAGGCGACGTGTGGAATCGTGAACGGCACGTAGCAGAAAAACGGCTTGTCCTTATTGGATCGAATGAACTTGAGGGCCTCCGCGGCGATCAGGTCGTGCGAGTAGACCCTCTCGGCGCCGTCCTTGTTCTCCTCGATCCAGCGGACCTGGCCGTCGTGCCAGAGGTGATTCGGATAGTACATGTGCGCCTGGCGCTGGCAGATGTAGCCGAAGAAATGGTCGAAGCCCTGCTTCTGCGGGTCTCCCGTCGTACCGACCCGGCCGAGACCCCATTTACCGAACGCGCCAGTGGCATAGCCGGCCTGCTGGAACAGATGGCCGACGGTGAACGTGCCCTCGGCCAGCGGCCACTGCCCGCCGATCGTTGAGCCCAGGACCCAACCTTCCTCCCCGCCGACCTGCTTGTTGTTGCGGACCTGAGCATGACCGGTGTGGTATCCCGTCATGAGCGTGCAGCGCGACGGCGCGCAGACCGGATTGCCGGAATACGCCTGGGTGAAGCGCATCCCTTCGGCGGCTATCCTGTCGATATTCGGGGTCTTGATCTTCTTCTGGCCGTAACAGCCCAAGTCGGCGTAGCCCAGGTCGTCCGCCAGGATGAACACGACGTTCGGTCGTTTCGCGGGCCCGGCGCTCCCCGACACGGAAGGCAAGAACGGCAGCCCGGCGGCGCCCAACACGGTCATCTTCAGGAAATCACGTCGTTGCATCGCTTACACCTCGACGACAGACCGCCCCTTGGGCAGGTCGAAACAGATGGTTACCTCGTCGTTGGACTGATGCCAGGACCCGCTCTTAAGCCACAGCGGATTCTGCACTCTTTCCATCTTCGTCACGGCCCCGCCGGCGGAGACGCTCGGAGGCTGCCGCCCTGCGGCTTTGAGACGCACGGTGAATTGCGGGCTGGCGAACGGCGCGTCCAAGACGATCTGGCTTCCCTGCCGCGTGATCTGCGTCAGCTCCTTGGCCGCCCAATAGCGGGCGATCTCGCTGAGTTTCATCCAGACCAGATGATCGTAGCGGGCGTGCAGGCGCCGCACCACCTCCTGGAAGATCTGGAAGCCAACCTCCTCGCCGTTGAAGTAGATGCCGGGCCAGTGGCAAACAAGGATCGCCGGCTCGCCCTTGTCGATCACCTGGGGCAGCCGACCACCTTTGAGGTCTTCGGTGATGAACCGGTCGACGGAGCCCCGTTCGAGGCCGTCCCAGCCGCCGAACCAGTCGCCGGTGCAGCCAATGATCGAGACGACACACTTCGGGTCCGGACCGTCCAATCCCGAAGCGTACTCCACGCGCGGGGCCACGCTGCGGTCGTCGGTGAACAGATGGCGGAAGTAATGGGGA
>ENA-OSEO01003283-OSEO01003283.1-sediment-metagenome-genome-assembly--contig:-NODE-3283-length-19628-cov-4.034934_pt1 | contig 19628 bp, 17 predicted proteins | sample MGYA00237883_ERZ534232 | MGnify/ENA metagenome assembly ERZ534232
TCGTTGATGATAAGTTTTTTGTCTAAAATTAACCTATCACCCTGATGCTTCAGGATCAACGAGGTTTTTATTTTTTTGACGGCGGATATGGGCTTAACAATAGCTCAGGTATCCTGCTGTATCTAATTGAAATTGCAAATAAAATGCGTTAAAAACGCCTCCGAAGCGATCTTAATCCACCAGTTTTCCCCTTAAAACTGGCCTATTAAGGGATTTGAGTTTGTGCGGATGATACCATTGAATTCCGGGAAGTGCAGACACCATACGGCAAATCTGATCATCCGGATTCAGGGAACACCTTCTTATGGGGTCAACAACCATCATCCTAAATCAGCCTGTTTTCCCATAAAAACTGGTCGACTAAGACCATAAAACGGCCGCGTTTAGGCATCTTTTTTAGAGTTTACAATATGTTGCTGCGGCCCGACCCCAGGCCTTTAACCCAGGCCTTTACTAAAGGGGGGTAAGGCGGCTTTCAGCCAACCACCTTCTTTTTCCGTAGGGCGGATGGCACACCCCCGCGCAGCGGATCACCGTACCCGCGATGATATGCCTGTCCACCGGTTTCAGGCCGATGAGGTGGCCGCGCCAAGTTCGGTAACTCCAACCCGATTGCATGACTATAATGAATCAAACTTCATAATAGTCTTGACTTTTTTGAAGTTCTCTACATAATAGCCGCATGGAACGATATCTGGACGAATTCATCCGCAAAGACCTGCAAGAAAAAATAGTTCTCCTTTCCGGACCAAGGCAAGTTGGAAAGACAACCTTGTCCAGGCAATTGACGGACTCCCATGCTTATTTGAATTACGATGCCTCGGCCGATCGGCGTATCATTCAGGCCCGGGAATGGGACCGGGACGCCAAACTGGTTATCTTTGATGAACTCCATAAAATGAAAAAATGGAAATCATGGATCAAAGGAATTTATGATACGGAGGGCGTTTCGCCATCTCTGATAGTTACCGGTTCGGCCAGACTGGACACCTACAGAAAAGGAGGCGAATCCCTGGCCGGGCGCTTTTTTTATTATCGCCTGCACCCCTTGACGGTTAAAGAGACCTGTCGTTTTCTGGGCGAAGGATCTGAAAAGGCGTTGGACAAAATCCTGAGGCTTGGCGGATTTCCCGAACCCTATTTAAAGGACAGTGAAACATTTGCCAAACGGTTCCGTAGAATTCATACGGACACGATTGTAAGAGAAGATCTCCTGGATCTGGAAAAAGTGCGGGATATCAAATCCATTGAAATACTGATTGACCTGCTGCGGGCCAGGGTCGGATCGACCACCTCCTATACGGCGCTAGCCAATGATCTCCAGGTATCCATTCACACGGTTAAACACTGGCTGCAGATCCTTGAAAATCTATATGTTATTTTCCCGGTCAGGCCCTACCACAAGAACATTTCCCGCAGCCTGTTAAAAGAGGCAAAATATTACCTGTATGATACAGGGGCCGTGGAGGGGGATTCCGGTGCAAGGCTGGAAAACGCCGTGGCCTGTGCACTGCTGCGCGAACTACACCTCATAGAGGACACAAGCGGCAGCAGGGTAGCGCTGCATTTTCTCAAAGACAAAGAAAAACACGAAATCGACTTTTTGCCCGTCGTCGATAACAAACCCGTGTGTCTGATTGAAGTAAAAGTGAGTGATGAAACTTTCGCTCCTGCGTTGTTCCGTTTTCATGCCAAACTGAAGGAAGCACGACCTTATCAGATTGTATATGGACTGAAGCGCAAGAAGTCAAAGGACGGGGCAAGCATGTTGCCTGCGCACGAGTTTCTAAAAGATCTTGAATTATTGTAAGCGGAGGCAGGAGGGGACACCTACGTTTCTATCCGGCCGGACGCTTCAGCCGACAAGGTGCCCGCGCGGAGGGGGAGTCAGATCCTGATCTCCTCCCATTAGGTTAAGGGGGGTTACGATCAGGTTGCCGCACAGCCACCAAGGTAGGATATCATGATTCGTTCTGCCGATCCCTTGAACCACGCCATGGCGCGGCCCCTCGAATCCTCTCTATCCAGATGATCAAGCGAGACTCACACCCGAAGAGCACAGCGGACGGGAGAAGCGCGCGGCCTCAGGGTGCCCCCCGAAGGGAGCTGTAATTACCGAAAGTCGTCAACTTGCTTCCTCCCCCTCGATGGGGGAGGCAAGGTGGGAGTGAAAGCGGGAGAGGGAAATTATCAATATCCGCCTCACACATCGGGTCGGTAGAATCCCGCCCCGGCGGAAGTCCTCCGCCAGGTGGAGGGTTTATATCGAAACTAATCCGGAGATGACCCTAAAGTATTAAAGATCATAAAATAAGGCCTCAAGTTTAATAGCCGAAGTCGAACATGGAGGAGCGAGCATTCTACTCAGGCGTCGGCACACAAAAAAACTACTTCTTGAAGATCTTCGCGGCAAGATCGATATTTTCCGGGCAGACCACGAACAGGCACTTCTTGCCGCGGGGTGCGACCGAGCCGTATACGTAATTGATATTGATCTTTTCCCTGCCCAACTGGGTGGTGATTTCCGCCAGAGTTCCCGGCTTGTTCTCGAGTTCGATGGCGATGACCGGCATGATATCGAACAGATACTCGTTTTTTGACAGCAGATCGATAGCGCTGTCCGTCTGGTCCACCAGGAGCCGTATCAGGGCAAACTGGGCCGAGTCCTTTCGCATCGAGTTATAGCTGGCGACCGAAGCAATGCGCTTCAGAGATTTTCCGCGAGCCTGGAAAAGCTCCTGCACATAGCTGGAAGCGTCCTGTATCATCAATGCATCGATATTGATTTTTTCATTGGCAAGCAGGGAAGAGAGTTTCCCCAGCTCCCCGGGAGCATTCTTTAAAAAAAGCGATATTTCAGTTCTGACCATGATTTTTCTCCTCTATCTCGGGTCAACCCGGATATTTCACGGAGCGCATTCGTCCATTTGCAAGGCACTCGGGGGCGAAGCTGTACTTCGAGTCCCGCACGCCCCTGATAACGCAGCAAATGGGGCGAATGCGCTTTGTCCGAAGGGTGAAAATTTTTCGAGCATTTCCCTGTTGCTATCCTGGTTAAAAATTGCAGATCTTGATTTTACTTCAAATGAAAGGCTGGCCGTCTATTGCCTTGATCTTTTTGAAACTTGCAGAAAAATTTTTATGAAATACCCGGGTTAGGCCCCGCCATACTTAGCCTTTATCTTTGCCCGGTCGGGGGAGCCATCCTTTAATGCTGGAAAATCCGTCACGAACTCCACATACTGAGGCTTTTTAAAGCCGGCGATACGTTCTCCCACAAATCGGATCAGTTCCCGGGGTTCCAATGATTTGTCTTTTTCCAGCAGGCAGACGGCCTTAATCCCCTCTTTCCATTTGGGATCGGGCACACCGAAAACCACCGTTTTCAAGACCGCCGGGTGCTGCAGGATAACGCGCTCCACTTCGGCCGGATAAACGTTTTCACCACCCGGTTTGATGAGCTCCTTATCGGCTTTGCGGCCTTCATACCATAGAAAACCGTCTTCATCAAACCGGCCCAGGTCTCCGGTGTGATGCCGGCCGCCGCGAAATGCATGGGAAGTGTCCTCGGCCAGATTCCAGTAGCCTTTAAATACCAGGGGGCCTTTCACCGTTATTTCGCCGATGCCGCCCGGAGGAAGCGGGTTCTCATGTGCATCCACCAGCCGTACATCCGCCAGATGCAGAATCTTTCCGGCTGCGCCGGGCTTGTCATTGTATTTACCGAGGGTCGCCAGGCCCGATGTTTCGGTCTGGCCGTAAACGCAATAAAATGTGCCCCCGGTCGCTTTCTGATATTTTTCGATGGTTTCAGGCGTATCAAGACCCAGTACCGCTCGGAGGCTTTGAATGTTCCGCCCCGTCTCAGCCTGGGCGGTCAGGATAGATGCTAGAATCGGCGAAAATTCGTAGAACACCGATACTTTTTTCGCGTCAATCAGCTCTACGATCTGGCGGGCATCAAACTTACTGATGTTCACGTTCAGGGCAGCGGCATGAAATGCCTGAAACGCCATGGTCAGACCGGCCACATGAAACAGCGGCAACAGATTCAAATGGACATCCGTAGATGTCAGGCCGAAGAGGTGGTTCATATGAAAACCGGCCGTCAGTATGTTTCTATGGCTCAGCAGCGCCCCGCGAGGCCGCCCGGTGACAGCCGCCGTATGGATGATGACAAAACCGTCATCCGAAAAAACTTCCGGCGCTTCGATGCGATCTGCATTCTCCAACAGGGAACGGAAATCAGCGAAGCCGCCCACATCGGCTTTGAGGTTGTAAAATTGAGCGACCGACGGGAGCTTGGGTTTAATTCCGGAAACCAGCCCCTGGTATTCTTCATCGGCAAAAAGGAGTTTGGGAGTGCAATCGTTCAGATTGAAGGCCATCTCATCGGCGGACAGCCGCCAGTTGATGGGAAGCATGACCGCACCCAGAACGGCAGCAGCCCCGTAAAGGAGAAAATATTCCAGGCTGTTTTTCCCCAGCATCCCGATCCGGTCGCCTTTATGGATGCCGGCCGTCTGCAGTCCCCGGGCCAAGCCATCAACGGTTTGTTTGTATTGGTCGAAAGTTAGCGTGCGTCCGTCGTCAACTTCAAACCAGGCCGGTTTTTCCCTGAAACTGACGGCATTGCGGCAAATCAGATCATAAATGGTGAAGTCGTAAAGCCCCATCGGACACCCCTATGTTGCTTTCCTGAAAACACTCCTCCCGCTGCATTCCCTTCACGGGGGCTTTGGAGAACAGCCCTGCATCTGCACCCGGGATGACCCCACCGGGTGCTGGTGCAGGGCTCTTTTGCGAAGTGACAGGATCTGTCGCGTGATCAGGGAAACGTCGCTTTGAACATGCTGACTTTGGTAATCCCGTCGGCCTTGAAAATAGCCGACCCTTCCTTTACATGAACCGGCACTTCATATTGCGGAATCTTGGTCCACCATTTTTCCAGGGCGGCCCAGGCGTTCGTGTTCTGTTCCTTAAGCTGGAACCCACCGGTAACCAGCAGGCTCAGCAGCGACTGGCGCACGTCAAAATGAGCGTGAACCCGGACCTGGTTGGTCTTTCCGGGCGGGATCCACTGCACGGCATTGGAACTTACGGTATTTAAGTCAAAATCCTCAAACGCCACCGTAAATTTCAGGTTTTCCAGCTTAACTGGAAAAGCGTTGGGATTTTCGACGTTAAAGGTAAACGCCAGGTCCAGCGGCGCACCGACATCGTCCGGTTCTCCTTTGGTGGGTTTGACGCTTTTTGCATAGTACCAGTACCCAAAGGCATGGGCGACTTCCATGGAATCGAGTGTCACCACCGGATTTTTGAAATTCTGATCGGTCGGTTTGGACATCATCCCGGCACACCCCAAAAGCCCTGCACTGACAAGAAACACACATAAACCGATAGTGATTATTTTTTTTCGCATTTTTTCATCTCCCTTATTCAATTTAAGGGTTAGGTAAGCCATCGCTTTCTGCGTTTGTAATGCTTCACATCCCGAAAACTTTTCCTTCCCCCGAAATCCGTCATACCCAGATAAAAATCCTTGATGTCCGGATTCTGTCTAAGCTTTTCAGCCGTATCATCCATGACGATGCGCCCATTTTCCAAAACATAGGCATAGGGCGCCACGTTAAGGGCCAGTTTGGCATTTTGCTCCACGAGCAACATGGCGATCTTTTCTTCTTCATTCAGACGGGTGATGATATTGAAAATCTCATGGATCAGCAGCGGCGCCAGACCCATGGAGGGCTCATCCAGCAGGATCAGCTTGGGACTTGTCATCAGGGCGCGTCCGACAACCGTCATCTGCTGCTCGCCCCCGCTGATTAACCCAGCTGTTTCATTGCGCTTTTCCTTCAGTCGCGGGAAATAGGCATATACCATGTCCAGCCCTTCCCTGATGGATCGCCCGTGCTTTTTCATGTGAGCGCCAACCTTTAAATTCTCCTCAACCGTCAGGTGCTCAAACACCCGGCGTCCCTCGATGACCTGGACGATACCGAGCTTGGCAATCTTTTCAGCTGCCATCTTATCGATCCGTTCGCCCATGAATTCTATCGAGCCGTCCGTGACCTCTCCGTCTTCGTGTTTTAAAAGTCCGGAAATGGCTTTCAAGGTCGTGCTTTTGCCGGCGCCGTTGGCGCCGAGCAACGCAACAATGCCGCCATGGGGAACCTCGATGGAAACCCCCTTGATCACCAGAATGACTTCGTGATACTTGACCTCGATGTTATTTATTTTTAAAATGGGCTCTTGATGTGACAAAGCAATGAGACCTTTCGGGGTTGTTTATCTTTACCAGCCGATCCACTCCTTGGCCCACTTGTCAGGCCAGCGTTTTTTTAAATCAACCGCATCCAGCATTGCGAATTTGCCATCTTTGTATTCGTATATTTTTGCTTCACTTTGGGAGCGATGGTCTGTGGCAGTAAAGGTGGCCAGGGCGATACCGAGACCGATTTCATAGTCCCGCATGGTTTCAAAACCTTTTTTTAGGATGCCTTCACCACTTAAATCGCCGGCCTTGTCGGCCCGCCTTAACGCTTCGGCCAGGCCCAACGCATTGGCCCAGGCCTGAACCGTATGAATGGTGCGTTTTTCAAGGGGAACGCCCGGATTATATTTTTTTGCATATGCCACGACCTGATCCATCAACTTCACATCCTGTCCGAAAAATGCCCACGGCGCACATCCAATCGCCCCTTCAGCGGCTTTGCCGGCCAGCTTCGGCAGGTTTTCATCAAAGCCCCAGTTGACGATCAGGTTGTCTGCGCCCAACCCAAGGGCATAAGAATCCCTTAACGTTGCGGCAACCGACATGACGGTGTTGGTATGCAACAGAACATCCGGTTTAAATTCTTTTAACGCGATGATCTGACTTTTGATGTCGATGGCAAACAGCGACACATCCTGATCGGGACCCACGTCAAATCCGAGCATGGTGGCCTGGTCCTTGGCGGCCTTTATGGCTGAGCTGCTGAATGGCGAAGCGAACATATAGCACATGGCAATTCTCGGTTTTCGCTTGCCGAAATCAGCTTTTTTCGGCCATTTCCTGTCAAACCAGGCGGTGATAAGTCCCCGCGCCTGGGTTGAATAGTCGGTGGAAAAAAACAAGTTGTATGGGGTTTTGGCCGGATTGGTTAAATGACCCGAATATGACGCGGACACATAAGGGATCTTATCCTTGGCAACCGTTGGCGCCAGTGCCTCCGTGTCCCCGGTGCCCCACCCCAGGATAGCCACGCATTTCAATCGCTTAAACAGGTTGTACTTGGTCAGGGCCTCCGGAATTCGATAGCCGTAATCAAACTGATACAACTTAATCTGCTTGCCGTTGATACCGCCGGTGTCGTTCACATAGTGAATGGCTTCGGCAATACCCAGGGCATAGTCTTTACCGACATCGGAGGTCGCTCCGGTCATGTCATTGAGCGCCCCCACCTTGATCTCCGCGGCCGTGGCTGAAAAACCAGCCATGCACACAACCGCGAAAATCAGCACAAACATTTTAAACCACATTTTTCTTAGATTCATTGGGATATCCCCTTTCGTTGGAAAGTAGGCTTTAGAAGTGTTTACCCATTACGGATTATTATTTTATCACCTCCTTTTATTAATATGAGAATGGCCACAGGTTAAAATAGTTCTTTATTTTATTAATATGAGAATGGCCACAGGTTAAAATAGTTCTTTATTTGCCACCAGCGATAGGCCAGGCCATAGGGTTCGAATATCATGAAGGCGCAGATGGCCAGGCCGAAAGCGGCCTCCTTGATAAACAGAAAATCCATCAGCAGCTTGGGATACGTATCCGCCAGCGGCATAACCGCCAGCTGCAGCAGTTCCATCACAACCACCATAAAGAGGGACCCAAAAATGGTGCCGTGGATGGAGCCTACGCCGCCGATCAGGATGACCCCGACCAGCCAGAGGGACAGGAACCAGGGAAAATGCTCGGGGCTGATGGCCGCCAGGTTGCTGATCCAGCAGGCCCCGGCAATTCCGCCGATAAAACCGGCTACAAAAAAAGCCAGCAGCTTGTATTTGACAATGTTGATTCCCATCACTTCCGCTGAAATGTCATTGTCACGAATCGCTATCCACGCGCGTCCGGCCCTTGATCGCAGCAAATTGGCCACGGCCGTAACACAAATGATCACCAGCACAATCATCATATAATAGACTTTAATGTCGCTATCAATTACCCAGGGACCGACTTTTATGGTCCCCGGCGGCAGGGAGAAAGCCTGTCCGCGACCGCCGATCTGGCTGACATATTGGGTAATAATAAAATCAACGGTAATAAACTGGGCCGCCATCGTTGTCAGAATAAGATAAAATCCTTTAACTTTGGCTGACGGCAATCCAAACAACACGCACCAGATCCCTGAGACAACTGCGGCGATGACAATACTGAAAGGATAGGCGAGGCCCCATTTCATCAGCAGTTGCGGCCAGGGAAATTCCAGAATCAAAAGGGTACTCGTATATGCGCCCACGGCGATAAAGGCGGCGTGACCCAGGGTGACCTGGCCGCAGAATCCGATCAGGAGCTGCACGCCCAAAGCCCCCAGAATGGTGTAGCCCACCTGATTGCAGACGCTCAGCCAGTAGGAATCTGCCGCAAAGGGAATCCCCACAAACAGCACCCCAAACAGCAGGATCATCTTTGTCTTGATAAATCGAGTCTGCCACCAGCCATGGTCCTGGGCATAGTTCTGATGATAGACCCCGCAGGGAAGGAACGTTGTAGACATAAAAAATACTCCGTCTTTTTTATTTTTTCCTGGACGCCTTCAGTTTCAAGCTTACAAAAAAATCGGGAAGAACGTTATTCATCTCCAATTAAGAACGAAAGTAAAAACCCCGGCCTTTTATTCGATGGCAAAATGGCGGAGCGTACGTCTTGTACGTAAGCAAATTTTTCCGACGTGCAACACAGCCATCGGGCAAAAGACGGCGGTTTTTAAACCCGTTCAATCCGCTCCCATCCCCACAGGCCATAAGGCTTGAAAAGCAGAAAAACGGCCATAAACGCAAACGGTGCGATTTCCTTGACGCCGCCGGGAAAATATCTGTCCAGATAGGCGCCGCAGAAATTTTGCAGGACACCGATGATGATGCCCCCGACGATGGCGCCGGGAATAGAGTTCAGGCCTCCCAGTACAACGGCCGGCAGAACCAGCAGCCCCAGGTATCCCACCGAAATATTCAGGCCGTTGATATTGCCCAGCAGCGTTCCCCCCACCCCGGATGCCATAAAAGCAATGGCCCAGGCAGTGGCATACACAAAGCGTGCGCTGACGCCCACTGAAAGGGCAGCCATCTCATCATCGGCCGTCGCCTGCATGGCAAGTCCCCAGCGGGTGTATTTAAAAAAACTCACGAAAACACACAGCAGAATAATGGCCGCCACGAAACTCCACACGTAGGCCTGCCCCACGATAATCGGTCCCAGGCGAATCGGTTCAATCGTAAAAACCGGCGGTTCAAAAACACGTGTATCCGTCCCCCATATAAGCTCAACGGATCCTTTAAAAAAGAAAGACAGCCCTACCGTAACCATAATCACGGTCAGAACCGGTTCGCCGATGAGTTTGTCCAGAAAGATGCGTTCGGTCAAAATTCCTAAAGCAAAGCCGATTATCAGCGAAAATAAAAGCGCCAGCAAAAAGGGAATTCCCATAGAGTAAAAACTCAGCGAGACATACGCACCGATGAGTGTCATTTCTCCCATGGCCAGATTCAGAACGCCCGAACATTTGTATATCAATACCCATCCGAGCGCAACCAGCGCGTAAATGCCGCCGATCATGATTCCGGATGTCAACGTCATCAAAAACAATTCCATCCCTGATTCTCCTTAAACTGCAGTTGGCAACCTTAAACGTCAATCGTTTTAATGGTCAGATCGGTCAGAATGCGGGACTGCCGTCCGTCTTCGTACTTGATGGTGGTGTCGATGTGCACCGAATCTCTGTCAGAGTAAAGGGCATCAATGATTTCCTGGTATCGCTTTTCCACAAAAGACCGTCGCAGTTTGCGGGTGCGGGTGAGTTCGTCGTCATCGGCATCCAGTTCCTTATAGAGATTCGTAAATCTTTTAACCCGGGCGGATGCCGGCAGGTCCTTGTTGGCGGTCCGGATCTGCGCTTCAATCAGATCCACAACCTCGGGTTTCTGCGACAGTTCCATATAGCTGGTGTAATTAAGCTTTCTTTCATCGGCCCACTTGCCCACCACCGAATAGTCGATACACAGGACTGCAGCGATATAGTCCCGCTTGTTGCCGACAACCCAGGAATCCTTGATATAGGGGCTGAATTTCAGGCGGGTCTCCAGGTATTGCGGTGAAAACGGCTTGCCGTCCCGGAGGGTAAAGACATCCTTCGTGCGGTCAAAAACAACCAGGTGCCCCTCATCATCGATAAAGCCCTTGTCGTCGGAATGGAGCCAGCCGTCCTTGAGGGCTTTTGCGGTTGCTTCAGGATTTTTATAATAACCTAAAAATACGGATGGGCTCTTGGTGATGATTTCACCCTCTTCGGTAATTCGGATTTCGGTCCCGGGTATGGGATGACCGACGGTGTCGAACTTGATGTCGCCGCTGCGGTGGACCACTGAGATGCCGGCCACCTCTGTTTGCCCGTATATCTGCTTCAGGTTGACTCCCAGCGCATGGAAAAAGCGAAAGTGATCCGGCCCCATGGCAGCGCCGCCGGTATAGGCATTGCGAACCCGGGACAGACCGAGGTGATCCTTGAGCTTCTTTTGCATGATTGCGTAAGCCAGCCATTGCAACAATTTCCAGTGCCAGTGAATCGGGTTTTTCTTAAATTTCTTATCGGCCAAACGGTAGCCGATCCAGGTGGAAAGCCTGTAGCTCAAGCGCTTGATCCAGGTGCTATCCAGATATTTGACCTGGACCGAACGGGTCATCTGCTCATACATGCGCGGCGGCGCAAACATGACATGCGGACCGATTTCGCGGATGTTTTCCTGGGCGGTTGCGGGGTCCTCGGGAAAATTCAAGGTATATCCGATCTGCAGGCCGCAGGAAATGGACATCATCTGTTCGCCGATCCAGGCAAAGGGGAGGTAAGAAACATAGTCATCGCTTTCCAGGCAGGGATCCACCGCCATGAGGTGTTTGCCCATGGTCAGCATATTGTGGTGCGACAAGAGCGCCCCTTTAGGCAGGGAGGTGGTGCCGGATGTGTAAAACAGCAGGGCGACTTCATCCCCATGCCCCTTGGCAATTATTTCTTTAAACAGGTCCGGCGTCTTGCGGTCCAGTTCGCGCCCCAAATCCTGAACCTCTTTCAAACTGATCAGATAGTCCCGATCGTAATTGCGCATCCCTTTGGGATCGTCCCAGATAATCTTTTTCAGTTTGGGGCATTCATTAAAAATAGAGATGGCCTTGTCAACCTCTTCCTGCCCTTCGCCGAATAAAAATTTGGTGTCGGAATGATCCACGATGTAGCGGACTTCATCGATCAGGCTGTCCTGAAAAAGCCAGACACCGATTCCCCGGGCGCACAATGCCGCCATTTCAGCCCATAAGCCTTCAGGTCGGTTGTCGCCGATCATGGCAACCTTGTCGCCGTCTTCAAGGCCCAGGCTGATCAGCCCCAAAGCCAGATACTTGACGTTTTCAAAGTAATCCTGCCAGGTAATCGGACGCCAGATGCCGAACTCTTTTTCCCGCATGGCAACCCGGTTTTTTCCGTAACGCACGGCCTTTTCATAAAAAAGCTTGGGGATCGTCAGATCTTTGGAAACATCACTTCCATTTAAATCCGGCTTAACGTCGGGTTGCATATAAATCCTCTTCACCCAGGTAGGCTTTGATGACCTCAGGATGACGCTGTACTTCCGGGGGCGTACCGTCGATAATCATGTTGCCGAAATTCAAAACAAAGACCCGATGAGACAGATCCATCACCACACCCATGTCGTGCTCCACCAGCAGGCAGGTCACCTTCCAGCGCGGCTCTTCATTCACATCCAGAATAAACCGGGCCATGTCCTCGACTTCTTCCAGATTCAGACCGGCCAGCGGCTCGTCCAGAATCAGCAGTTCCGGTTCCAGCGCCAACGCCCGGCCTAGCTCCACCCGTTTTTGAAGACCGTAGGGGAGTCGCCCGACCGGTCGATGCCGGATCTGCTCTATTTCGAGCAGATCGATGATTTCTTCTTCAATAAATTTACGATGTTCGATTTCTTCTCTGTCGGTCTTACCGATATACAGGGAACCGCTGACGACGCCGGATTTATAATGAATGTGGCGGCCCAGGCGGATGTTATCGAGAACCGTCATGCCGCCAAAGACCTCCACCTTCTGAAAGGTTCTGGCAATCCTGAGGCTGGCCCGCGCGTGCGGCTTGAGGTGGTTAATCTGCTGCCCCTTAAAATAGATATTGCCCTGCTGGGGATGGTACAACCCGTTGACACAATTCATCATGACCGTTTTACCGGCGCCATTGGGGCCGATAACCGAATGGATCTCCCCTCTTCTGATTTTAAGGCTGACACCGGCCAGTGCAGATACTTTCCCAAAGCGCATATGAATGTCCTCCAATTCCAAGAGGACGTCATCGTCTTTAATTTTTTCTGGTCCGGTCAATCCCTAGGCCTCCCTTTTTACACCTGGATTTTGCACGAGTCAGGTTATAATTCACACAGCGGCTTACCCAAGCATATCGCCGTCAAAATAAAACGCCCCGCAGCCCCGCCTTGGCGGGAGGAGGGCCTATGTGAAGGCGAACAGAAACCGCAACCCGACACACCCGTTTGGGGGCATGGACCACCCTGCCGCCGGTTTCAAGTTAGCGGCTATTTTTTTTGCCGGGACTGTCAGCGTCCAGCCTTCAGAGAAAAGTATATCCCGAAAGGATGCTATTAGAGGGCATATAGCGGATGTCCCTGGTTTAATCAAGAAAAAAATCGATACCGCAGTAAGCTTCGGCGCTTATCATAATGCGTTGTTTTCAATCCCACCCGCCGTTTGAGGTTGCCCGATCAAACCGGCCGAACCCGGTGTTAGAATCGATTTCAAAGGATCACGACTTTTTGAACATACTTGACAATATCTTCCGGCTCATCCATGACCTGCAGAATATCCAGATCATCGGGAGAAATTCGCTTTTCATCCAGCAACCGGAGCTTAATCCAGTCGATCAAACCGGACCAGTACTCGGATCCCACCATGATTACCGGCAAAGGCTTTATCCGATGCGTCTGAATCAGCGTAACGGCTTCAAACAGTTCATCCAGCGTGCCGAAGCCGCCGGGCATGATAATGTAGGCCATGGCGTATTTAACAAACATGACCTTGCGGATAAAAAAATAATTGAATTCCAGCTTGATGTTGGCATAAGGATTGGGCTTCTGTTCAAACGGCAGGATGATGTTCAGCCCCACCGACGTGCCGCCGGCCTCGGCGGCACCCTTGTTGGCGGCCTCCATCACGCCGCCGCCCCCGCCGGTTATAACGGCAATTTTGTTTTTGGCAAACAAAGCGGCCAGATGTTCGGCTTTGGCATATATGGGGTCGTCCGGCTTCACTCTGGCAGACCCGAAGATGCTGACCGACGGTCCGAGATCATACAGATTTTCAATGCCTTCGACAAACTCTCCGATAATTTTAAAAAGTCGCCAGGATTCCCCGATTTTAAAGTCGTCAATCAAGAATTGTTTTTCCATTGGTTTCCCTTCAGCTGTCGATGTATTTTTAAAGTCAGTCCTGAAACCCGGTTCAAAAGTCCTTCCCATGCAGGTACGATCCGTATGGCCGGCGTTTTGGCACGCTGCCCAAATATTAAAGTTTTTACATGATTACAATATATTGCAATCCTTTAACACGAAATTTGTCTAACAACAATTGAGGTCTTTGTCAATGTTTCAGATTGACAATTGGAGTGTCTGTTGTTAAATTTTCAAATTCTGGATATAAACGAATTTATAAACGCCCTGCCGGGCGGGTGATATTTGGGGTGCATCAACCGGCAAACAGGGCGATGACCGATAAAATAACCCGGTACGCGTCTTTGTCCGTATGGGTTAAATTTTAATGATACTCCCGATAATGGACGATGACACCAGAAGCTTTGTTAGAAATACCACCATCATCAATGAAATGGGGCTTCACGCAAGGTCTGCCGCCAAGATTGCAAAGATTGCCCGGCGCGCCAGCGGCAGGATCTGGATTATGAAAGATGCGTTGAAAGTCGATGCCGCCAGTGTAATTGACATACTGACGTTGGAAGGGTGTAAGGGTTCTAAAATTACCATAGAGATTGAAGACTTCAGCGACGCTGAAATCCTCAACGAGCTGGAACAGCTAATTACAAGCGGGTTTGGGGAATAATCGGACATGCCCATGACAGAATCAATGGAAATCAAACTGACCGGTATCAACGCGTCTCCGGGAATCTGCATCGGCAAGGCCTACCTGGTGGATACCGAAGGTGTTGAAGTCGTTGAAAAGTACCATGTCGATGGCGAAAACCTTGCGGCCGAAATCAATCGATTCAAGTCCGCTGTGGGAAAAGCCAAAGAGGAACTGCACAGCATCATCCAGAAAACACCGGAAGAACTCCGTCAGCACGCTTACATCCTTGAGACCCACATGGTGCTGCTGAAAGACAAGATGCTCTATGGCAGCACCATTGATACCATTAAAAACGAGCAGGTCAACGCCGAATGGGCCTTAAAAAAAGTGGCCTCCAATGTTAAATCCATGTTTCAGGCGATATCGGATGATTATCTCCGGGAGCGGGCAGCCGATATCATGCAGGTTGCCGATCGAATTATGCGTAACCTGATCGGCGCCAAAGGCATCGATATTTCAGCCATTGACAAGCGCGTCATTCTGGTGGCGCACGATTTATCTCCGGCCGATACCAGCCAGATTCATTTGGAGAGGGTAAAGGGGTTTGTGACCGATCTGGGCGGAAAGGCCTCCCATACCGGCATTATTGCCCGTACTCTCGAAATTCCGGCCGTGCTGGGGCTCGCCAAGGCAACCCGCATGATCAAAAATGACGACGTCATAATTGTGGACGGCACCACCGGTATCGTCATCATCAACCCGACCGAACAGACCCTGATAGCGTATGAAGAACGCCGAGTCGGATATGATGAATATAAAGCCCTGATCGCCCGCAGCGGTCATTTGCCGGCGGAAACCGCGGATGGGTTTCGACTCCAGGCCATGGGAAACATCGAACTGCCCGAAGAAGTTTTTGCGGTCATCAACTACGGCGGTGACGGGGTGGGACTCTACCGAACGGAATTTCAGTATCTCAGCCGCCCTTTCTTTCCGGGCGAAGACGAACTTTATGACAAGTACAAGGATGTCGTCGAGGTCATGGCCCCTAAGCCGGTGACGATTCGAACCCTCGACATCAATGGAGACAAAGCGCTTGCCAATGCCACCGGTTCAATTGAAGCCAATCCGGCCTTGGGCTTGCGCGCCATTCGCTACTGCCTGCAAAAGCCCGATGTGTTCAAGACCCAGCTCCGGGCTATTTTAAGGTCGGCGGCCCACGGCAACGTTCGCGTCATGTTTCCCATGATATCCAGCGTGGATGAAGTCCGGCAGGCCATTGCTATGCTGGATGAGGCAGCCGATTCACTCGCCCAAAAGGGGGTCCCGTTTAACCGTGATATTGAAGTCGGCATTATGATCGAGGTCCCATCAGCCGTGATAATGGCGGATGCGCTGGCGGAAATCGTTGACTTTTTCAGCATCGGCACCAATGATCTGATCCAGTATTCCCTGGCCATCGACCGGGGCAACCGCCAGGTCGCCCACCTCTATCACCCCCTGCATCCGGCCCATATCCGCATGATCAAGCACGTTGCTGATGTCGCCAGAGACAAAGGCATCAAGGTCTTTATGTGCGGTGAAATGGCCGGCGATCCGGCATATATGCCGATCCTGCTGGGCCTGGGAATGAACGAATTGAGTATGAACCCGCAATCGATTCCGGCCGTCAAAGGCATGATCCGCTCGCTGAAGTTAAAAGACGCAAGGCAGTTTGTCAAAGATGTTTTAAAACAGGCGACGGCGACCGACATCGAAAAAATGGTCCAAAACACCTATGGCAGCGTACTTTCAGAGATGATCTACTCCGGGTAAAGGGTTCTCTTGAACGATAAACCTATTAAAATTGTTACCGTCAACCGCAAGGCCCGCCACGACTATTTTATCGAAGATGAATTTGAAGCGGGAATGGTCCTGCAGGGGACCGAGGTAAAATCCCTGCGCCTGGGTCGGGCTAACCTGAAAGATTCTTATGCCAGAATAACCAACGGAGAGGTTTTTGTCCATCAGATGCACATCAGCCCCTACCCCTTTGCCTATTATGACAACCACGATCCCTTGAGAATCCGTAAGCTGCTGCTGCACGCTCATGAGATCAAGCGACTTTATGGCAAAGTCAATGAAAAAGGCCTGTCCCTGATCCCCCTGAAGGTCTATTTTCAGAAGGGAAAGGCCAAAATAACCCTGGCCCTGGCCCGTGGCAAGCGCAAATACGATAAAAGGGATACGCTGCGCCAGCGCGATCAGAAAAAGGAACTGGACCGGGCGCGCAAAGATCACTAGATAGCTATTAGACAGCCTCCTTCCCCCAAAGAGGGAATCCTGCCCAGGTAAAACTCCTCCCTTTTGTAAGAAGGTCAGAAGGGATTTAGCAACGTCACAGTTCCTTTTTCAGGTTGAGAAGGTTTTACGGTTAATTATTGTGAAAATAATCATATTTTATAGACGCATAATGTGATAGCCGCCACAAAAAGAGCTTGAAATTATGAATGCCCAAATCGCACGATCTCCTGAATGCTGAAAACACTAACTTGACAAATGGTCGGAAATTAACTAAATTATAAGTGTTTCACGATTACACGTCTGCAATACTGCCCAATAATTTGGGGGCGAAACGGCTTCGACGGGGATAAAGAAGCATTGGCTGCATACCGAGCATCCTGTCCGCTCGTAAAAAAGACGGGGATTTAAATATAATCGCAGACGATTATAACTACGCTGTAGCCGCTTAAGGCTGCCGTTCTGCCGGGTTTTTTCTGCGGATCCGGACAGGGCGTCGACTAGCAGGATAGCCGGCCCTGAGTGCCTGCGACAGGGTTGGCGAAATTCAGCGGGCTAAGCTTTCAGAAATCCGGCCGAAAGGAGATCTGAAGGACGAAAAATAAAATTTCGGATATGTATGTAGACGCCCATGTGGAATATTTTCGGACGCGGGTTCGACTCCCGCCGCCTCCACCATTTACAGCATTTATTTGTTTAATGATTACGGGAAGTTGGAAATCAACCCAATTTCCCAATTTCATTTTGGTGTAAATTTGGTGTAAAAATTTCATTTTTTTCGTCTTTGTCTGGTATCTCTTCCGCACATCCAACGCTCGGGTTATAGACATTTTCCATAAACGCGGAGCCATCATCACGCTGATAATTTTTGATGTAGGAATAATAGCGTTCCAGTATCATCTTCAGGCTTTCGTGCCCCATCATTTTCTGAACCCAGCCTGGCAGTTCGCCTGCATCCAGCATCAAAGTGGCAAAGGTATGCCTGGTCTGGTAAAGCGACCTTGGCTTCATCCCTGCTTTCTTTAATGCTGGCTTCCAGATACGAAAATTTACGGGACTTGGAAGAAGCGGGCGACCATAAAAATTCAGGAAGACATACTCCGACTTACCCATAGTGGCTTTCCGCTGGTCTCTCAACGCTTCCAGCACGGGGGGCAGAATTTTAATGTCTCTGACTGAACCTGTGGTCTTGGGGCGACCTTCTTCACCCCTTACCCTTGTTTCCCTGACCTTGATGACGCCCAACTTAAAATCGACATTGTTCCATTTCAGGGCCGACATCTCGCCAAAACGCATCCCGGTATAAAACGCCACTATAAAGAAATTCTTATAGTCGGGATTGACGACATCCAGGAAACGATGAACCTCATCGATTGATAAAGGATGAAATTCGGGTTTGCTGACCGAAAGGTTCTCCACCATTTCCATTGGGTTCTTTTCGATTAGCTCAGCCCGAAGCGCGAACTTCATCAAAGCACGCATCGGCACCAGAACGTTGTTTTTCCTTTTGTTTGAACATTTCAAATCACTTCTGAAATTTTCAATATCAAGAAAATCAATATTCCTAATCGGAACATTTCCAAATTTAGGCAGTATGTAATGGTTCATAGCGCCTCGGTAATCCTTTAATGTCGAGGATTTTACATTTTGAGGCATTATCTTAACCCACTGCTGGGCGACTTCACCAAACAATCTGGTTTCCTTTATAGGTTTCTTACCTTGAATGTCGCCATAGACGATTATCTCTTTCAGGTATTTATCACGGAGCCTTCTGGCTTCGGTTATCGACCTGGACAATGCCTTTTTGATGCGTTTTCCGTTTACCATTGCTACAAAATACCAGACATTTCCACGCTCTTTCAAATGATGGTCTTTCTTATTCTTTTTCGTCATTGTCATATCCTCCACTGCTTGCTTGGTGTGGATGATATGTCGGGCTTTTCCCTTTTAACTTTGACCGCCGTCTTTTCTACATCACCACCTTTCTTGTTAAATGTATTTTTGTCCCTAAATTCCTTTACGCCGTTGCTAAAATACAGCACCCTGGTCGAGCCTGGGGCCTGCCAGTATGCCAACAAGCCTCGGTCTCTCCAATTCTTTACCGTGGCAGGAACCACCTTAAAATAACTCGCGACCTCCTGTTGTGTCAAAAACTCATTTTCAAACAACTCATCGTTCATAACGCACCTCACACTTGTGGAATGTGCTGATCCACAGCTTGTGCCCGTGAGGTAGGGCGTCCAGTTTAACGAGATGGAGCTCGGTGCGTAGCGCTAGCGCCGACGCGCTCTAAAATGGGCTTAAACCCCATTATCTTCTGGTATTCCGCAGTCATCACATCTTCCAGTACATCTGCATGCTGTTCGGAGACGATCAGGCTGTCGTGAACAGGCAGAGCGGGAATGCCGAAGTCCATCAGGCGCATCAGAACATTGTTCATGATTTCGCTGTCATAATTTTGCAGCGTCAGCCCGATGTCGGAAAAAAGGTACTTGCTGATTGACGTATGGGCATCCTTCAAGGTTTTCATCAGGGTCACCAGGGGCTTAGCCATATCTGGTAAAGGAATGCCCTGTCCTTTCAATTCAGCCCTGATGGCACCATAGGCCGATTTTTCATTTTTGGCATTGATGGCGACCAGCGCCACCGCCTTATAGGTTTTACGCATCTCGTCTCCGCCACAGAACGCGTAGGGGTCTTCCTGGTAGTCAATCCCTTCCAGGTGATAGAGCATGCGGATATGGTGGGCTTTGAAATCAATTTCAATCGACGGGTTTCCGTCGACGCAGATGAAGGGTCTCATCGATTTGGGTAAGTTCTGGTGTAAAGCGCCATATGCCCGACCGCCTAAATCAAACGAGTTTCGATTAAACACCCGATGAAGACACTCATATTCCAAGGTGAAAACGAGTTTCTCGACGCCGATGTCCTTCAACCTGTATTCCTGGTTCAGGATGGTCTGTTGTTCTGCCGTATCTATGGCTTCAGCCAAGGATGCGCGGATGTCAAAGAT
>ENA-OSEO01003284-OSEO01003284.1-sediment-metagenome-genome-assembly--contig:-NODE-3284-length-19624-cov-3.503811_pt1 | contig 19624 bp, 21 predicted proteins | sample MGYA00237883_ERZ534232 | MGnify/ENA metagenome assembly ERZ534232
CGGGCCATGCCGAGCTTAAGCAGCATATTTTCTCGAGTATCCCTGGTAAGGGGGCCGGCAAATCGCTGCCATAGATCGGGAATCAAATCGTCGAGATTCGCCCTAGTCACGGTCTGTTCGTCGAAACGGATAAGCCGTGCCTGGCTGCGCTGTTGAAAAAGGCGAGCGAGATACTCCGGAGACATTTGCCGTTTCGAACTTCCCACCCGATGGAAATACCCGCCGGGGCTCTGATGGACAAAAAGGCTGCGGGGTATCTCGATCCGGATCACCGGCAACTCGTCTCCGGCGGAGGTGGGAAGGCGGAGCCGTTCGATAATCGGTCCAAGGGGAGGCGCGATGGAATCCGAACAAATTTCGCGCACGAAAGTTTCCACAAGGTCCAACCGGTCTGCCGGGATGCCGATAATTTCCCGCGTCCGGTCGTCCACGCCAAGCACACAAACACCGCCGCAACTGTTGGCGAAAGCAGCCAGTTCATCGGCAAGGCTTTCTCGATTGGGCGCACGGAGCTTTTTACCGGCAAACCGAACTTCTTTCATTTCAAAATAGCTGTCTTCGCCCAGCCGAATCTTCTCGATTATCTCGGACCGGTTGTTAAGCATATTTAAACCTTATCTTTCCTGTTCATTGTTTTTTCCCGGTGTGGACGGACTATTCGATTCACCGGCGCCGCCCGATTTTACCCACTCGTCGACCTCGGTAAGCTTGAAACGGAAAAGCCGCCCCACCCGATGCGCCGGCAAACCCATCTTCTCTATCCATCGATATACAGAGTCTTTGTTAACGCCCAGGTGCGCAGCAGCATCCTCGACACCGACCCATCGTTCAGCAGGACTCATTTTTTCCTTCTCTCCGAACAACGAAAATTGACTGTTACCGATAAAAACTTAAGAAAGCATATGAAAACATATCATCTTTGTCAAGAAAATCGGGGGTGTATTCATCATGCACGGACAGCTTGGCCTGATTTCGAACCGACACAGATATAGATGATCGCATAAGGCGGGCGGCGGGCTGGAATATTATTTGAAAAAAAGGTATATACGACCTTCGGCGGAAAAGCCGGTGAAAGCGATACGGATGATAATGGAAGACAGATGATATCGGATGTATTTGACATCGACGATGAGGCGACCCGCCGGGAACGGAACCGGGCCCGGGAGTTGAGAGACTCCCAGTGGTGGAAGCGACGGCTGGCCAAAGGGGTGTGCGGCTACTGCGGGCGACCCACTTCGCCCAGGGAGCTGACCATGGATCACATCGTTCCGGTCGCCCGCGGGGGCCGCAGCACCAAGGGAAACGTGGTGCCCGCGTGCAAGGACTGCAACACGGCAAAAAATCAGCTGCTCCCCATGGAGTGGGAAGCCTATCTGCAGCAGCGAAGGCTGGATCCGATTTTGGAATGACCGTCACCAGAGGAATGTTTTTTGAAATTTGGAGGAGATGAAAGATGCCCAGAATTGAAGCCAAGACAGCGGAAACCGAAGGCGTGCTTGCTGTGGCAAAGGCCATGGTCGTTGCGGCGCGAACCGCTCCCAAGACCCGGGGGGTGGATGCGGTGGAAACCCTTATCGTCCATGGCGAGGATCTCAAGCCCCTTGCCGATGCCATGAAGGCCCACGGCGAGAAGACCAAAATGGCCAAGACGTATACCCGGGATGCGGGAAACGTCCTCAACTCCCAGGCCGTGGTGCTGATCGGGCTTTGCGATTTTCGCCCCAAAAAGATGGAAAACCCGCTCAACTGCGGGGGGTGCGGATTTGAGTCCTGCGCGGGTTTCCTCAAGGCCAAAAAGACCGAGGGCGACGATTTTCCGGGACCGGTCTGCATGTTTCAATCCATCGATCTGGGCATTGCGCTGTCGTCGGCCTGCTCGGTTGCGGCACGATTTCACGTGGACAACCGCATGATGTACACCATCGGCGGGCCCGCACGCCGGCTCGGCTGGATGGCCTCCCAGGTCATCATCGGCATCCCGCTGTCCAGTCACGGCAAGAACATCTACTTTGATCGGGGATAGGCAAGGAGGATACCATGGGCGATGCGGTGATTATTACGGTCGCGCTGACAGGGTCTCGTCCCACAAAACAGATGAACCCCGCGGTTCCGATCACCCCACAGGAGATCATTCAGGCCGCGGTGGACTGCCACGGGGCCGGGGCGGCCATCGCCCATATCCATGTCAGAGACCCCGAAACCGGCCGGCCGGCCTTCAGGGAGGACCTTTTCAGAGAGGTGCTGGAAGGCATCCGGGCGCGATGCGATCTGCTGGTCAATCTGACGACCAGCGGTTTCAACCTGAAGGGGCCGGATATCATCACCCAGCGACTTGCGCCGGTGCATCTCAAGCCCGATATCTGTTCGTTTGATCTGGGGTCGGTCAACTTTGCGGATCACACCTTTGTCAATCCTCCCGAATGGGGGGATGCCGCGGCGCGCGCCATGCAGGCCCAGGGGGTCAAACCGGAGATCGAGGTCTTTGACGTGGGGCACATCTACCAGGCCATCCATCTTGTGGAAAAGGGCATGATCGATGCGCCGCCGTATTTCCAGCTCTGCATGGGGATTCGATGGGGGATCGCGGCCACCGCCGAGAATCTGCTCTTCATGAAAAGCAGGCTTCCCCAGGGCGCCCTGTGGAGTGTTTTGGGCGTGGGAAACGCACAGCTTCCCATGATCACCCTGGGGCTGGTCCTCGGGGGGCATGTGCGGGTGGGCTTTGAAGACAATCTCTACCTTAAAAAAGGGGTGCTGCTGGAAAGCAACGCGCAGATGGTTGAAAAGGCCGCGGCCCTGGCCGAGCATCTGCACCGGCCCGTGGCGAGCCCCGAGACCGCAAGGAAAATCCTCAACCTGGGTCCCCCGGCCCAGCCCATGCATCCCTAGAAGAAATCCCCCTGACCCCCTTTAAAAAAGGGGGAAACGGTTACGCTCTTTTTCGAAAAGCTATCTTGGCAGAAAGGGGAGGGGGAAATTCGATACCTGTTTTATGCATATTATCAAGGGATTATCACCCCCACCCTGACCCTCCCCCATTCCGCCAAAGGCGGATCTTCGACAGGGGGAGGGGAATAAAGGCAAATTATTGATGGACACTATCTTGGCAGGGAGGGGATGTGGCGGAGGGTGAGCTTTCACGCTATCCTTTCCGCATGGGTTTCAGATTCCCTTGGGCATCGAATGCAACGTCTGCCGGTTCCCCCATCTTCTTCATCTGTGAAGACATCTCCACCAGCGGCAAAAGGGGCTCGGACACTTCGATGTGGTTGAGCTCCAGGGTGTTTTTGATGCGGACGATTCGAGCGTCGGCCGGCCGCACCCGGCGCAGGGTTTTGACCGCCAGGCGGATGGCTTCTTCTTCGGTGTTCATGATGACCGGAATAAACCCGCCGTCCAGATAGGTCGCTGTGATGGTGTTGGCGTAGGTGGAGGGGACGTCCATTTTTTTGTAGAGTTTCATGGTGGTGACATCGGCCAGACCGATGCCGATGGCGTTGCCGTGGGTCTTTTCGGTCAGATCCATGACGACGATCTTTTGCACCTTGGGGGAATCCTCCCAGGGAATGAACCGGTTGTTCCGGCCGGTAACGTTGGGATCAAACCCCGACCCGCTGACGTCTTTTCCGATCTCGTCGATGATCAGCACATCGATGTCGTCGAAGAGCAGCCGGGGCATCAGTTCCCTGGCCCGGGACAGCAGCTTGGGCTCCTGGGCAAGGAGATTTTCGGCCGCCATCACCTGCACCTGTGCGGGTCGCTCGTAGGCGTTTTCCACCACGCCGACACCGAACAAAAACGGCAGCTTCTGCATGATGACCCGGGCCATCCGCGGCAGCAGCGTTTCAAAGGCTTCGAATCCATGAAAATGAATTTCGGTGGCCCCCTCGATCTTTCCCATCCCGATGGTCATCATCTTGACGATGCCGCTTTCGATGGGCGCCCGGAAATTGGTGTGGGGCTTTACCCGATTGATCAGAACGATCCCGTCGGCCTCTGCCGCGTAACGGTCGACAAAGATGCGGGTGCCGTCTTCAAGGGTGTCCACCGTGGCGACCTCCATGGTGGCCCGCAACGGGCAGCCCACATGGTCTTCGGTAATGCCGTATCGCTCCAGAACCTGTTTCTGGCCTTCGGCCGTCGCGGCCCCGTGGCTGGCCATGGCCGGAAAGATAAACGGTTTTCCCCCCAGGGCGTTGATGTGTGCCGCCACCGCCTTTGCGATTTGAGCGATCCCGGCAACCCCCCGACTGCCGCATCCGATGGCGATGCTCTGGCCGGGTTTGATTTTTTCCCGGATCTCCGGACGGGTAAACTGCTCGGCAATCGCACCTTCAATATCTTCGAGAACCGCAGATTCAAAGGATACCGCAACCGGCAGCATTTTCGGAAGGGGGATGTCCAGGGTGCCCCCGATTTCAAATTCAATCCGATCGCCAATCATTGGTTGTCTCCTTTCCGGTCGTTTCGAGGCAAAAGCTACCATACCCTTTCGGTGAATACAATCCCAATTCGCAGCCGCTCAGCCCCCAGACACACAGAAGGAAATTCTATTCCGGCCGCTGTGGGGATTGGGATAGGGGTGCGATAGGGTGCTTGACAAGGTTTTTAAAAACCCCTATTATTTTTTCATTGTGTGCATTCAAACCCTCATTACCCGAAGGAGGATGCAATGCCTACTTACGATTTCTTCTGTGAAAAATGCAAAAAGCCCTTTACCCTGACCCTCAAAATCGATGAGTATGAAAAAAAGAATTTTCGCTGCCCCAAGTGCAAAAGCAAAAAAGTCACCCAACAGATCTCAGGCTTTCAAACCATTACCTCCAAAAAGAGTTAGCCGCCCTTAAAAAGAGGCCCCGTGCGTGCTGTCGGAGCGCCCGCTCTATGGGCGCCCCTTTTTCTTATCCATTTGATTTTCATAAAAAATTTTTTATTGACAAAACGGTGTACTTCCCCTAACAGATACCAATGACCCTACCAACCATTAACCCTTTTCAAACAAGGGGGCTCCCATGCTCAAGAAGCGTAAGAACGATCAAGACGATCACCCGTCCTTCAGCCCTGTAACCATGGATGTTCCGCACACCCCGGCACCCAGCGTGGCGCCCGGGCAAGAAAAAACCATCATCGGGCAGCACATTTCGGTTGAAGGCATCGTCCGCGGACAGGAAAACCTGGTCATCGAGGGGTCGATGAAAGGAAGCATCGAGCTTGAGAAGCATCAGGTTACGGTCGGCTCCAAGGGAAAGGTCGAAGCGGAAATTCATGCGGACAATGTCATCATCAGCGGGCGGCTTGTGGGCAATATCAAGGCTCACGGCAAGGTGGAAATCACCAAGGAGGCGGATTTTTCAGGCGAAATCAAGGCCAAGCGGATTTCGGTGGAAGACGGTGCCTACCTGAAAGCCGTGATCGAACTGGAACGGGACAGCGACCGAAAGGATCCGCTGTCACCAAAACCCGCGGCACCGATGGCTTCCGGGCCGGACAAAACCTTTGGCGCCAAACCCCAGGATCCGGTGAAGGGAATCTGATTGTTGGCTGATTCGGCGCAAAGAAGCTTTGAAGAGCCGTCCCCTGCAACCCCACCGTTTAGTTATGTCAGCATCGTTTTAAAACAGCTTGTCGATACCCTTGAGCCGTTGCCCGCAGGGCAGCTGCTGGATATCGGCCCGGTATACGGGGACAATATCGGCTTTTTTTCTCGACGGGTCAGCCGGCTCTACATTTTCGATCAGTTCCGGAGCCTGGACAAAGACCGGCGCACCGGTTTCCCCCCCGGACGCTATTGGCGGCATCTGGATTACCCCTCCGAATACTTCGACGGGATTCTCCTCTGGGACCTTGTCGATCGTCTCAACGACCCGGAAGCGTACAGCCTGGTGAAACGATGCCTTTCCATGGCGAAACCCGGCGGAATGATTCTGCTGTTTACCTTCGGCAAACAGGCGTCCCCCACCGGTAATGATGGATGCATCGTTGGAAACGACGGCACCCTGTATCTGCACCCCTTCGCGTTTTCAAACCTCCCGGTTCGATACCGGCAGAATCGGGATATCCTGGGGCTCTTCTCCGCTTTTGTTCCATTGAAATCCTTGATCTATCGGAACGGGATCAGAGAGTTTCTCTTCCAGCGAGGCTGAGCATTCACTCCTCCCGCTCAAAGGGAAGACCCAGCGCGGCCGGGGCACCGATCCGTTTCTTTGCCGCCTCCCAGCGGGTGATGACCACCAGCACCGTGATGGTGAACAGATACGGCAACATTCGCAAGACATACCCCGGAATCAGGGTCAACCCCGCGGCCTGGCAGTAGAACTGGAATGCGTTGATAAAGCCGAACAGCAAGGCACCGGCCGCGGCCCGGCCCGGATCCCACATGGCAAAAATGACCAGGGCGATGGCAATCCATCCCTGCCCGCCGGTCATCTGTTCTTTCCAGCCCGGGGTGTAGGCCAGCGACAGGTATGCCCCCCCCAGCCCGGCCAGGGCCCCGCCGACAAAGGTGTACAGGTACCGGATCCGCAACACCGGAATCCCGACGGTGTCGGCGGCGGCCGGATTCTCTCCGACCGCCCGCAGGTGAAGCCCCCAGGGGGTTTTGTAAAGGAAAAAATAGGCAAGGGGCACCAGCAGATAGGCCGGATACACCAGAAGGTTCTGTTCAAAAAAAACCGGTCCGATATACGGGATACGATCCAGCGGAAAGAGACCGAACCGATCAAACCCCTGTGCGGCTTTGCCGATGAGCGATCTGCCGAGAAAATTGCTCAACCCGATGCCCAACAGCGTCAATGCGAGCCCGGATACCACCTGGTTGACCCTCAGGCTGATGGAAAAAAACCCGTGAAGCAGGGCAAACAGGCCGCCCACCAGCATGGCTGCCGGCACCGCCGGCCAGAGCGCGTCAAAGGTGTGCGCGGCGGCAAAGGCCGCCAGCGCCCCCATCAGCATCATGCCCTCGACCCCCAGGTTCAAAATGCCGGACCGTTCGGTGAACATCTCCCCGATGGTGGCATAGAGCACCGCCATGGAGGATGCGATGGTGATTTTTGCGATGAAGATTGCGGCCGGCTCCATTCCGTTTTACCCTTTGCGGATCCGAAGCGTATAGTCGTTGAAGACCTGCCCCCCGATCACGCAGAAAAGGATCGCCCCCTGCAATACGAGACCGATCGCCGAAGGAACCCGCAGGATAATTTGAAGCTGGTCCCCGCCGACCATCAGGCCTCCCAGCAGAACCGAAAGGATCACAATGGCCCCGGGGCGCAGCCGCGACAACCAGGCGACAATGATGCCCATGTAGCCGTTGCCCGCCGCAAGGCCCTGCTGGAGCCGATAATGGATGCCGGCGGTTTCGGATATTCCCGCCAGCCCGGCCAGCCCGCCGCTGAGGATCATCACCCAGACGATGTTGCGTGCAATGGGTATGCGGGCGTATTGTGCGGCCTTTGCACCGGCGCCCACCGCACGAATTTGATACCCCCAATAGGTATACGCGAGCACGCAACCGATGAGGATCGCAGCCATCAGCGCCACCGGAAGCCCCAGATGAATGCGGGTGCCGAAAAACCGTGGAAACCAGGCCGTTTCCAAGAACATCGCAGTTCCGGGAAATCCTCTTCCCTCGGGGTCCCGCCAGGGGCCGAAATACAGGTGCTCCAACCAGAATATGGCCACATAGTTCAACATCAACGAGGTGATGATCTCGTTGACATCCAGACGCGCCCGGAGCATCCCGGGGATCAGACCCCACAGGGCCCCGCCCAGAAAACCGGCCAGCATCATGGCCGGGACGATCAGGCAGGAAGGAATCGCGGAAGAGAAAAACAGCGCCACACCGGCCCCGGCAATGCCGCCCATGACCAGTTGCCCTTCGGCTCCGATGTTCCAGATCAGCATTTTCCCGGCCAGACCGACCGACAGCCCGCAGAGGATCAATGGGGTGGCCCGAACCAGGGTTTCGGAAAAATTGTAGATGCTGCCGAAGCCGCCCTTGAAAATTTCGGTGTAGGCACGAAGCGGATTGGCACCCACCCAGGCGAAGAGAACGGCTCCCAGCAGAATAGCTGCCAGGATGGACACGGGAGGAATCAGAAATCTGCTCCACCCCAGGGGTCGAAGTCTCTTTCTGAGAATCAGTCTCATGCCGCCCCCTTCACGCCGGCCATCAACGGACCGATCCGTTCGAGGCATTTTTCGTCGTCACAGGAGACGATGTCCATCGATCCTCCGCGAAAAAGGATCAGAATCGTATCGGCAAGGGACAGCACCTCCTTTATGTTGCCGGATACCAGCAGGACCCCACCGGTTTCTCTTTGCCCGAGCAGCGCCTGCCAGATCTCCTCGGTGGCGCCGATATCCAGGCCGCGGGTCGGCTGTTCGGCAATCAAAAAGCGCGGCTTTCGGAAAAACTCCCGGGCGAGGATGAGCTTTTGAAGGTTCCCACCGGACAACTGGCGGGCCTTCATCCCCGGGCTCGGCGCGGCAATGCGGTAACGGTCCATGAGGGTTTGTGCAACCCTTTCGGCCGATTTCCATCGAATCCAGGGACCCTTCTTGAACCGCTTGGGATCGGTCAGGATGAAATTCTCAAGCAGGGTCATATCCGGGATACTGCCTCGGCCGGTGCGGTCTTCGGGGATGTATGCGACGCTGTCCATGCAGTCTTTTAGATCGATGCCGTTGAGCCGCGCGCATCCCGCCGTGATGGGGCGCAGCCCCACCAGGGCTTCCACCAGTTCCCGCTGGCCGTTTCCCGCCACCCCGAGAACGGCGAAAATCTCTCCCCGCCGGATGCGGAAAGAGATATCCGCTACCGCGAGTTCTCCCCGGTCCCCCATTACCGACAGATGCTCGACCTCCAGCAGGGGCGCGTCGGTTTTGACCGGATGTTTTCCGATCTCCAGAATGACTTCCCGGCCGACCATCATTCGGGCCAGTTCCGTTCCGGCCGAAACGGTTCTTTCGCGGATCTGCCGGGGCCGGACGGTGCTCATGACCTTTCCCCGCCGCAGTACCGTGATATCGTCCGAGATTTCGAGCACTTCTTCGAGTTTGTGAGTGATGAACACCATGGATCGACCTTCGGCCCGAAAGCGCTTCATCACGGCAAAAAGCCGGTCGATTTCCTGGGGAGCAAGAACCGCTGTGGGCTCATCCATGATCAGGATGGTGACGTCTCGAAAGAGCATGCGCAGGATCTCCACCCGCTGCTGCTCACCCACCGACAATTCCCAGATCCGCGCGCGGCTGTCGATGGCAAGCCCATAGTGATCGGAGCGTTCCGCGACCCTTCTTTCCATTGCCGGCATATCCAGACGCAGAGATCCGGCCATGCCCAGAAAGATGTTTTCGGTTACGGTAAAGGTCCGGACCAGCTGGAAATGCTGGTGGATCATGCCGATGCCGTGGGCAAGCGCATCCCGGGGGGATCGGAAGACCACCCGCTGCCCGCGCACATGGATCTCACCGGCGTCCGGTTGATAGAACCCGGCCAGAATCCGCATCAGCGTGGTCTTTCCCGCTCCGTTCTCCCCCAGCAGGCTGTGGATTTCCCCGCTTAAAATCTGAAAATCCACACCCCGGTTGGCTTCGACGCCGGGAAACGCCTTGTAGATCGCCTTCATCACAACGGCAGGGCCGCTTTGGGAATCGTCCGGCATGGGACTATGCTTTGGACGACTGGGGTACAAACTGAGGGGAGGGGAGCGTGCCCAGCCAGTGAACCTTTTGGGCCAGGCCCCCGTAAAGCGGATTCATCTCCCCTTCTTTGGCAACGCAGAAGATACCGAGGATTTTCATGGCGGTCTTGTCCAGGGATTTTTTTTCGGCGACCTCGTCTACGATGGTGGCCAACGCGGCAAGGGTCCCCCCGGTGCTCACAACGTCGTCGATGATCACGATCCCTTTTTGCGCGCGACTCAGCAGATTGACGTCGCGCTCATAGACGACGAGGTACTTGTCCCCGCTGGTGACCGATCCGGACGCCACCTGAATGTGCGGCCTTTTGCCCCCGCTTCCGATTTCCATATGGGGTTTTCGCCGATTGTAGGCAACGGCCATCACGGGGACATCGAGCTGCTGGCAGACCACCTGGCTGAGCTGGAGGGCTTTTTCCACCGCGGTAAAGAAGATCACCCCCTCCAGGGTGCCGATGGAATCTCGAATCTTTTGCGCCAGCGCCCGGCCCAAGCACCGATTCCAGTGAATCATTCCCATCAGATTCAACGAGGCGATTTTTACAAACCCGCCCGGGGCCGGCAGCAAAACAAAGGGGAGCTCCGCACGAAAGTCCAGCTCGGGAATGCTGAACGGATACTTCTCCCCGGTCTCCAGTGATTCCAGAAATTTCATCTGCGATCCTAGTCCGGTATTTTCCCGGATACCCCCTCCACCAGCCATCGCATGGTGAGCAGCTCCTTATCCGCGGCCTTTTGGCCCGAAGGGATGATCACCTTTCCGTTCTGATCCTTGACCGGGCCTGAAAATATGGTGTCGGTCCCTTTCTCCAGAACCGCCTGCTCGGCCAGCACTTTCTTTCGAACGGCTTCCGGAACCGACGAATGAAAGGGGGTCAGCCGGATACCCCGCCGATCGAAACCCCACCACACCTCATCCGGTTTCCAGGTTCCGGCGATGGCCCGCTGGACCGCATCCACATAATACACCCCCCAGTTCCATTCCGTAGAGACCAGTGCGCACGGCGCCAGGGGGCTCACGTCGACCCCGTAGCCGATGGTGGAAACCCCCTTTCGGCACGCGGCCTGGGCGGATTCGGGGGTGTCGGCCATCTGGCGGATCAGGTCGTGGCCCCGGCTGGCAAGGGTTTCGGCAAGCAGCGTCTCGTTGGTGGCATCCCGCCAGCTTTTCAGCCAGACCACCGTGTTGACCTTGCCGGGGTCATGGGGGGTGCCGGATTCGGCCAGTCCTTTCCGAAGACCGATGGTAAAGGCGTTGATCCCGCGGATCGGCTCGGGAATCGGCTGGGTGGCCACCGTGCCGACGTTCTTGCGGCCCATCAACCCGGCCAGGTACCCGGCAAGGTATTCGGCCTGGTACATCCGGACAAAGTAGTTGCCCATGTTCTTGTCGTTTTTCTTATACCCCGAGCAGTGCTCGAAGATCACCTTGGGAAAATCCCGGGCCACGATGACGCAGGGGTCCATGTGTTCGAAGGTGGTGGCGAAAACGATCTGATACCCGGCTTTGGCATAGCCCCGGAGCACCTGCTCGGCATTGGCCGCCAGCACTTTTTCCGTGTAGGACACCTCGATCTGGTCCCCCAGCTGCTTTTCGAGATGCTGAATGCCCCGGTAGTGGGCCGTGGTCCAGCCCATGTCGTCGATGGTCCAGAGCAACGCGAAGGCCACCTTGGTTTTTGCAGCGGCCGGCCCCGCCAGGATGACCCCCATGCAGAGCAAAAGGGTGCAGAAAGAAAGGATTTTTTTGCACATAAGCGCCTCCTTCAGGATGGAGAATTCCGATTCGACTCGGAACTTGGATACGGGTTGGTCGGGTTGTTTCGGGACTCCGATGAAGTATAAAAAAATACCGGTTGGGTGTCAACGATCAATCGATTTTTTAATGATTTTCGGTGGTTCAAGCTTCAGGCCACCGCTTTGAAAAACGGCTCCAGGGATTTCAAGGAGTTGATGGTAAAGACCTTTGCCGGATGGTCCTTGGGCAGGGTCTTTGCGAGCAGTCCGGTCAGCACCTTTCCGGGCCCGATTTCCGCGAACACGTCCACCGATTCTGAAATCATCTTCTGCATGATGTCGTACCATCGGACCGGGCTGCAGAGCTGCCGGGCCATGAGGGACCTGATTTCCTCGGGGGATGTTTCGGATGCAGCGGTCACGTTGAACAGCACGGGGGTTTTCGGCGCGTGAAAGTCGATGGTGCCCAGATAGGCTTTGAATTCCGGTTCCGCCGCGCGCATCAGCTCACTGTGCCATGCACCGGAGACCTTCAGCGGGATGGCCTTTGCCCCCCTGTCCCGGGCAAGGGCCGACACTTTCTGTACCGGTTCGGGCGCACCGGTGATCACGATTTGCAGCTGGGTGTTGTGATTGGCCACCGACACCACCCCCTGCTGCCGGACCTCGTCGACGATCTCCTGCACCGCTTCGATGGGCAGCCCCACCAGGGCGCTCATGGCCCCCTCGTACCGGGTGGCTTCCCGATCCATCAGCGCGCCCCTTTTGATGACCAGCCGAATCGCATCCTCCCTGGCGACCCCCTCCGACGCATTCAACGCACTGTATTCCCCCAGGCTGTGCCCCGCGGAGAAGGCCGGCCGGATGGATTCTTTTTGGATGACCGCCAGAAACGAAAGGTTGACCGCGGTGAGGGCGGGTTGAAGGTTGACCGTCCGGGTCAGATCCTCCATCGGACCCCTGAAACACAGGTCGTACAGGTTGATCTTGGAGATCTCTGAGGCCATGTCGAAAATTTCGCGGACGATGCTGAATTCCGGATAGATATCGGCGCCCATCCCGATAAACTGAGAGCCCTGGCCCGGGAAAAGAAAAGCGATCTTCATTGCAGCGAGTCCTCCTGTTTGAATGGTGTAGGAAATCCCTTTCTTACCACAAAACACACGAAAGCGACGAAAACCGTAAAAAAATACCGTTATCTTCTTTTTGTGGCCGGGCCCTCGGTTGCATCGTCCAGCTTGAACAGTTTGCGGGTCACATCCAGATACATGGACAGATCCTGCTGGGATCCGTCACCTTTTAAAAAAAGGGTGGGATCGTGGAGGATCTTGTTGATCAGCGCCATTTTCATGCGACGCAACGCATCGGAATCGGCCTCGGACAAATGCGGCAGGGACTGCAGGGTCTTTTTCATCTCCATGTCTGCAATCGATTCCAGTTTTTTTCTCAGTGCCTTGATGGTCGGAACCACACTCAGCCCGTCATACCATTCCCGGAAACGAATCACGGCTTCATCGATGATCCGTTCCCCTTTTACGGCCTCCTGCTGCCGGTCCCGAATATTTTCATCCACCACACCGGTCAAATCATCGATATCGTATACGTAGGCATTGTCCAGCCGGTTGATGGCAGGATCGACATCCCGGGGAACCGCGATATCGATGAAAAACAGGGGCCGGTTTCTGCGGCGGCGCATGGCGGCTTTCACCGCATCGGGCCGGATGACAAACCCACTGGCCCCCGTGGAGCTGATAATGATATCCACGCCTTCCAGGGCATCCCCGATTTCTTCAAACCGTATGGGTTTTCCCTTGAATTTTGCAGCCAGCGCCATCGCCCGTTCGAAGGTCCTGTTGGCGACAAGAATATCCCCGGCTCGGTTGCGGATCAGATGGTCTACGGCCAGTTCCGCCATTTCTCCGGCTCCGATCAGCAGCACCTTTTTGTCGTCCAGGGCCCCGAAAATCTTTCGACCCAGCTCAATGGCTGCATAGCTTATGGAAACGGCCCGGTCTCCGATGGTCGTCTCGGTTCGAATCCGTTTGGCCACAAAAAAGCTTCGATGCAGCAGCCGGTTGAGGATCACCCCGGTTGTCTTTTCCTGGGTCGCGTCGCGGTAGGCGGTTTTGATCTGGCCGAGGATCTGGGGTTCGCCCAGCACCATTGAGTCCAGACTGGCGGCCACCCGAAACAGATGCCGGACGGCGTCTTCGCCTTCATGCACGTAGAGCGCATCGGTGAAATTTTCCCGGGGAACCTTTTTGTAGTGCGAAAGAAACGCCCCGACCGCTTCGAGCGCATCCTTCCGGTTTGGACCGGTGAGCAGCACTTCAACCCGGTTGCAGGTGGACAGAAGCACCACTTCTTCTATGGCCGGGGATGCAGACAACAATTGCAGGGCATGACGCGTTTCCTCCTTTGAAAAGGCCAGGCACTCCCGGATCTCCACCGGCGCCGTTTTGTGATTTAACCCGATAAGAAGAATCACCGATTTGAGTCCTTGTTTCCTAAATAAAAATCGCCCCAGGGGCCGGCCCCCGGACCTGGGAAATACGGGTAAACTCCCCATGGTGGCCTTCCAGAAGAAAATTCACCCCCAGAAACGTGAACAGCAGGATGGCAAAGCCGACAATGGACATCATCGCCGCTTTTCTGCCCCGCCAGCCCAGCGCCAACCGCCCGTGCAGCAGCGCCGCGTAAAGAAGCCAGGAAATGCCGGACCAGACCTCCTTGGGATCCCAGCTCCAAAAGGTCCCCCACACCGACTTTGCGTAGACAAAGCCGGTAATCAACCCCAGCGTGAGCAGGGTAAAACCGGCCACCAGGCAGGCATAACCGGTGCTGTCGAGCAGTTCCAGCGAAGGAAGCCGTTTGAAAAAAAACCCCCGGTGTTTCCGTTTGATCGCATTTTCCTGAAGGACATACAGGATGCCCACCCCGCAGGCCAAAGCAAAGGCGGCCTCGCCGGCAAAAATCACCAGGACATGGGAAATCAGCCAGAAGCTTGCAAACAGGGAACGGGGCTGGGCCATGGGGCTCTGCACCGGCATCCGGGAGGCCATGATCATGATAAAGGTCACCAGCGGTGCGGTGTATATGCCCAACACCTTGAGATGATACCGGAACCTGAAAACCAGAAAAACACCGGCCAGTGCCCATCCGGCGAAAGAAAGCGTTAGGTGGAGGTTGTGGACCGGAATCGTGCCGGATTGGAAAAACCGATACCCGATCAGCCCCGAATGGAAGCAAAACCCGGCCAGCAGCAGGTAGCCCCCGGCTTGTTGCAACCGATCCTTTTGAAAGATCAGATAGGCCAGATAGCCGGCGGTGCTCAGCGCGTAGAAGGTGATGGTAAAAGCCATTCCGGTCTCCATTCCATTGGATCTCTACCGTGAAATCCTTCTTTGTGCTCTTTCACAGCGTTTCCTTCATCGCCCTTCTTTGTGCCCCTGGGTCTTGGTGGCTGAACCGTCACCCAATTTTTCCCGTCGGCCCATCAGCGCATCGTAGCGAAAGCCTTCCCCCAGGACCTCGTAAAGAAGCGAATCGATCCGTGATGTCTCCCCCTGCCGGAGGTAACCCAGAAGGCCCCGGTCGATGAGGCTTTCAAAGCTGGCCTTGTGGGCTTCCGGCTGATGGGACAGCTGAAGCAGTTTTTCCCTGACCGCGCCCATCAACTGGAGAAACTGCGCATACTCCGGCCCGAATTCCGTTTCGAGTTTCTGGCGGAGTCTCTTGGCAAAGGCCGGGCTTTTGCCCGAGGTGGAGACCGTAAGCATCAGATCCCCCCGCTGGACAATGGCCGGCAAAATGAAGTTGCACAGATCCGGCTGATCGGCGATGTTGCACAATTTCCCCCCGGCTTCCGCATCCTGGTAGATGCGTCGGTTGGTCTCTGCCTGATCGGTGGCACCGATCACAAGAAACATCCCGTCCAGATCGGCCGACCGGTAGGGTCGCCCGATAAGGGTCAGGGCACCCTGCCGGGAAAGCGCCTGCAAGTCAGCCGAGGCTTCGGGGCTGACCACCGTGACGCGGGCGCCGCAGGCCAGCAGGGTTTTCACTTTTCGGGTGGCCACCGCCCCGCCGCCCACCACCAGGCAGCTGCGCCCCTGGATATCCAGTTGAATGGGATAATACCGCATCGTTGACCTCTGTAAAAATCCATCACCAGCGGGGGTTCAGCCCACTTCAATCCGCAACAGGTCCTCGGCCAAAATCAACGGCCCGGTATAGGTTTTTCGACACTCCTTTGCCAGGTCCACCGAATCGCATTCCGGATAAAAATGGGTGAGCACAAGTTTTCCGACATTGGCTCGGGCGGCGATGGTACCGGCCAGCGAAGGGGTCAGATGCCCCGGCGCCTTGAGGGCATCGGGAAGGGCCGATTCACAGATGAACACGTCGGCCCCTTTGGCGATGTCCACCAGGTTTTCACACACATCGGTATCCCCGGAATAGACCACCGCATGCCCGGCAGAAGAGATGATCCGAATGGCGATGCTCTCCTGCCGATGCGCAACGGGAAGGGTTTCAACGGTAAACCGGTCAAAGGTGCGCGAATCTTTCCCCGCGGTATCCATCTCAACGATGTCGAGCATTCCAGGCCCCAGATCGATCCATTGCCCGTAAACCGATTTGAGGCCCTTGTAGAAGGTTGCGAACCCCTGGCCGGCAATGATCCTCAGGGGCTTTCGGCGTTGAGCGTGCTGGGGGTATTTCGAAGCGAAAAGAAAAGGAACCAGTTCCCCTGTGTGATCCGGATGGAAATGGCTGTAGCAGATGGTGTCGATCTCATCAAGGGTGGTCTGGGCCTGAAGCATCCGCCGCAGGGTGCCCGCCCCGGAATCGACCAGCAGCTTGCTTCCTTCGATTTCCACGAGAACCGCGCACGAACTTCGCCGAAGCGAGGGGACACAGGTTCCCGACCCCAGAATGGTGATATGAAAAGCGGGCGCGTTCGGGGTCATGGATCGATGGCCTTCTTTTCAATCTGATCGATGATCCAGCGCATGACCTTCTTTTCATCGGCGGGATCGACCCGCCGGGCCAATTCATCGATGGAAAGTTCGGCCCGGGCCATGCTTTTATGCCCGCCTGCAGAGCCGAGATGCCCGAAGCTTTTTTTGGCCGTCTGGCCGGCGTTTTTCCGGGCGCCGTCGTTTCGAAGCACGATGATGAGCCGGTTTTCATGGATGCCCGAGACGATGCTCCAGGTCACCGAACTGACCTTCATGAAAAAGTCGGCGATCAGCACGGATACATCCGGGTTGGTCATCGGACCCAAATGAACGAAAACCCTGCTTCTGCGAAGGTACATGTTCTGCAACGCCTTTTTATAGTAGCTCAAAAAGTCGAGCCGAAGCTCGGACTGTTCGATTTTTCTGGCCAGATAAATGTTTGCATGCCGAAAGAGAAATTGAAACGCGCGGATGTCTTCGTTCAGCGCATGCCGTTCAAAGTTGGACGTATCCGCCTTGATGGCATGAAACAGGGCGGTTGCCAGTTTGGCGGAGGGTTTTATTTTTGCGGCCCGCAGGTATTCGGTCAGGATCGTGGCGGTGGCGCCGTATTTGGGACGAATGTCCTTGAAGGGCAGCGGGGGGGTCGTATCCGGGTGATGGTCGATGACCACCTCCACCCTGAACCTGCCGAACGCTTCGTGGTGATCCGGCTGGGAGTCCACGATCACGACCCGCTGAAAGCGGGATGGATCGATATCGTTGACCGGGATCAACCGAACCCCCAGCAGCCGGATCATGGCCAGATTATCCGGCCGCTGGATGGCGTTGACGTTTGAAACCGTCACACCGGCCGTTCTTTTCCACAGCAGCCGTTTTACGGCCATCGCACAGGCGATGGCATCCGGATCCGCGTTGATCAACACCAGCACCTGGAATTCCGGTGAAAACTGGGTGTAAAACCGGCGCAACTTTTCACTCGCTGACAGGGTCATCCTCGCGTACCGTCGGGTCTGATCGCTGGTTGATGGTTGCCGTTGCCGCACGCCGCAACCTTCTGTCCTCGCCCTTGGAAGGGAAAGCAGAATAAGGCCGGGTGCGGCACTTTTTTTAAATATAAGCTCCACCCGCTTATATCACAACCCGTATTTAATGATCAAATTTGTTGACACCATCGGATAATTTTTGATAGATAAGCCAGTTTATGAAATCGCCCCTTGCCGGTTTGGGCGGGCCGAACGGGACCGTTTTATACCGTCATGATATTTGATTATAAGAAAAACCGGGCCTGGGCCGAAAACCTGCAGATCGTCATGCAGCTTGGCCTGACCATGGTGGGGTGTATTCTCTTTTGTTTTTTTATCGGCCGGTATCTGGACAAATGGCTCCATACCCAGGGTGTTTTTGTGACGATTTTTACCCTCCTGGGGGTGATCGGCGGCGGGATTACCGCATATCGGCAGATTATGGAAATCACCGAAACAGACAAAAAGAAAAGCGATTCGTCCGAAAATGGAGGCCGTTAGGCAAACACAGAAGCGGTACTGCACCCGGGCCATGACGATTTCCATCCTTGCCGCCCTTGTTTTGATGCTGGCCGGGCACAAGGGCATCGGAAAAGGCCTGGTTCTGGGAACGCTGTTCAGTGTGTTTAATTTTATCCTCATGGGAGAGGCCCTTCCCCTTCGCCTCCAAAGGGAACGGGGGATGACCTTTGCGTTGACCCTGCTGTCGGTGTGCCTGCGATATATCCTGCTGGCGACGCCGGTGATCGTGGCACTGAAATGGGGGGAAATCGACCTTGTGGGCGCTGTGCTGGGTATTTTTATGGTTCAGATCATGATCCTTGGCGATCAGATCTATCAATCGTTCAAACATTAAATCTTCGGCGGATAGAATATGGGAGAGCTAGGAAGAGTTCATCAGCTGATCGTATCCCTCGGGCAGTATCGGATGACCTTTAACCTGGAGGTCATCGTCATGACATGGATCGCTATCGCATGCCTGATCGCCTTCGGCATCCTGGCGACGCGTAAAAAGGGCCTCGTTCCCCACGGGTTCCAGCTGGTCGGCGAGCTGTTCGTGTCCCAGATCTACGCCCTGACCGAAGATGCGTTGGACAAGGAGATGGCACGGAAATACGGCCCGCTGACCTGTGCGCTCTTCCTGTTTTTGCTCCTGTCCAACTGGTTGGGGATCCTGCCGCATCTTGAAGAACCGACAAAAGACCTCAACACCCCGCTGGGGCTCGGTCTCATGGGTTTTTTGATCGCGCACTACGCGGGGATCAAGGCCAAAGGGTTGAAAAAATACCTGCTGGAATACACCTCCCCCATTTTCTTTATGGCGCCGCTCAATGTGATCGGTGAAATCGCCAAGGTCATCTCCATTTCCTTTCGGTTGTTCGGAAACATCATGGGGGGCTCCATTATTATTCTGGTCGTCTCCTATCTGTCCTACAACATCCTGCTGCCCCCGCTGCTCAATGCCTTTTTCGGTCTGTTCGTCGGCACCATACAGGCGTTTGTCTTCACCATGTTAACCGTCGTCTATATCTCTGTGCAGGTAAAGTAAGCTTATGGAACTGGATATTCAAATCGCTGTAAAAGCCGCCGCGTATATCGGCGGCGGAATCGCCATAGGGTTTGGTGCCATCGGGGCGGCGGTGGGCGAGGGGTATACGGCCGCCCAGGCAAACGCCGCCATTGCAGAACGGCCCGACAGCGCGGGGAACATCGTCAAAACCATGCTGGTCGGCCAAGCCGTTGCGGAATCGGCCTCCATTTTTGCCTTGGTTATCGCGATCATGCTGCTGTTTCGGGAGTTTCCCGCAACCGGATGGCAAAAGGCCGCGGCCTTGCTGGGAGCGGGGATCAGCATGGGGTTCGGGGCCATCGGCTCGGGGATCGGGTCGGGAATCCCGGCGGCGAAATCCTGCCTTGGGATCGCCCGCCAGCCGAGCATGAGCGGCCGGCTGACCGTCACCATGCTGATCGGCTCGGCGGTCTGCCAGACCCCGGCCATTCTCGCGATGATTGTCGCGCTGATGCTGCTGTTTATGGAGTTCAGTTCCGATCTGCTTACCGCAGCCGCCCTGCTGGGAGCAGGCATCAGCATGGGGTTCGGGGCCATCGGCTCGGGGATCGGGTCGGGATTTCCGGCAGGTGAGGCCTGTTTTGGATCTGCACGGCAGCCCGAGGCCTCCGGCGCGCTGACCACCAACATGCT
>ENA-OSEO01003286-OSEO01003286.1-sediment-metagenome-genome-assembly--contig:-NODE-3286-length-19613-cov-3.208692_pt1 | contig 19613 bp, 14 predicted proteins | sample MGYA00237883_ERZ534232 | MGnify/ENA metagenome assembly ERZ534232
GCGAGCAGATGCCCCGGGGCCAGTGCGCCTTGGATGAACCGCTCAAGAATTGGCTGCGGTCCGAGTTGGGCTTGTGATAAAAAGCCGCGGTTGCGGCCGCCTTGGGCCCTGATCCCCTTTTGGCCGAGCCTGCTGAAAGTTTCCTCGTTATATCAATTTGTTATGCTATAAGCCGCCCTGGCCGGGGGATAAAGCAGACGCTGTTTGTGTGCCTGAAATCCCGCCCAAAAGCACTTACCCCCATGCCCGGCTGACCAGCCGGGCATGGGGGCGAGCAAGGCTTGTAAAATCTGATGGGACGCAGTTTGCGGTCGGGGGTTAGAAGGGAATGTCCTCGTCCGAAGCTGGCGGCGGGCCTCCGAAGTCCTCCCCCCCCGCCCCGGTTCCCCCCCCGCCTCCGGCGGCGGGACCGCCGCCCAGAAACTGCACTTCCCTGGCGTTTATCTCGGTGGTGTAGCGTTTGTTGCCGTTCTGGTCGTCCCAGCTTCTGGTGCGCAGGCTGCCCTCCACATAGACCTGGCGGCCCTTGCTGAGGTACTGGCCGCAGATTTCGGCCAGCTTGCCCCAGGCCACCACGTTATGCCACTCGGTGCGCTCCTGCTGCTTGCCTTCCTTGTCGCTGAAGACCTCGGTGGTGGCCAGGCTGAATTTGCACAAGGCGGTGCCGCCGGCGGTGTATTTCATTTCCGGGTCGCGCCCCAAGTTGCCGACCAGAATCACTTTGTTAACCCCACGCGCCATTACCCTCTCCTTTTCTGGTATTATGTGACTCTAACATACCCGAAACCGGGCTGGCAAGGAAGCCCAGGGCCTGCAATGGGAGCTTAAAGCATGAATCTCGTCTGGCCGCTCAGATTTTTGCTGTCTTTCTGGGCCATGCTCTGGCTGGCGGCCCTGACCGGCGTTGGCGCCCTTATTATTCTTGTTTTGCAATTAGCCGGGGTCGAGGAACTGCGCATGCAGTGGGTGGGGCGCCTGTGGGGCAAGCTGCTTCTAGCAGGCACCGGCTGCCCCGCGCGGATCACGGGGTTGGAGAACTTAACACCCGGGGAAAACTATGTATTTGCCTCCAACCACACCTCCGCCCTGGACATCCCCGCGCTTTTGGCCCTTTTGCCCAAAAACTTCCGCTGGCTGGCCAAGAAGGAGCTTTTCGCCATCCCGGTCTTCGGATTTGCCATAAAAACGGTTGGTTATATCCCCATAGACCGCTCCAACACCCGGGCGGCGGTTAAAAGCCTGAACCAGGCCGCCGCTCGCATCGCCGCTGGAGCCAGCGTGGTGATCTTCCCCGAGGGCACCCGCAGCCCGGACGGAAAGCTGCATGCCTTTAAATCAGGCGGCCTGGGCCTGGCCATCCGCTCGGGCCGGCCGGTGGCGCCGGTGGCCATCATAGGAGCGGGCCGGGCCCTGCCGCCCAAGCACTTGATCTTGAATCCGGGCCCCATCCGGGTGGTCGTGGGCCAGCCCATCCCCACCCAGGGCCTTAAGATATCCGACCGGGAAGATCTGACCCAGACCGTGCGCGGCAGGATACAGGAATTGTTGGCGGAAAGATAAGTATCGCATCTCTTTGGTTGGTTGACGCAACCAAGCCTTTGGACTAGATTTAAAAAGCCCATTATATGGTTGTTACCAGGCTGATGACCGCAATATGTCGGGGAGAATGAATACATAATGGCCTCAAGCCGCCGCCCGGCCGCCGCAAAGGCACCCGGCCAAGGCCCGCATTGGCCCTGGCGGGCGGGGGCCGTGGGACTGTGGCTTTTGGCTGCGGTCCTGGCCGTGGCCTTCCTCGGGTTCAATCCTCCATCCTACGTAAAGTCCGCTTCCTTTTCCCCCGGCGCCAATCCCTTGGGCCCGGCGGGAGGATTCCTGGCCGCCCTGGCCTATGACCTCTGCGGCCTGGGCGTATGGTGGCTGGTGATTCTGCCCGCCTTGGCCGGAATCATCCTTTGGAAAGAGCGCACCACCCGGCCCCTTTTTTTCCTGGCCGGGGGAGGCTTCTGGCTGGTTCCGGCCTCGGCCGCGCTTTTGGGCCTAAGCCGGGCCTCTGTCTCCTGGGGAGGGGGCCAGCTTTTCCTGGGCGGGTCGGCCGGAGCGGCCATGGCCCAAGGGCTTTTGGCCACGGGAGGGCCCTTGTGGGCCTGGGGGATTCCCGGGGCGCTGGCCGCCGGGGGCCTGGCCCTGATCGTCTGGTCGGCCTGGCCGGTTTTGGGGCCTTTCCTGGAGCCGAAGTCGCAAGTGGACGATGAAACCGAGCCGGCCAAGGCGCCAGAACCGCCCGCCCCGCAGCTTGAAGTGCAGCCCCAGCCGGAACCTTGGCCTGCGCCCGAGTCCGGGCCGGTGGTGGATCTGGGCCCCGGCCCCCGCATCCGGCCCCGCACGCCCGAGCCCGCGCCGGCCGAGCCGGCCGCCGCGGCCAAGCCCGCCCCCTCCCGGGCCGCTTTCAAGCTCCCGCCCCTTAGCCTCTTGCAGGAGCCCCACGGCCCCCGCTCCCAGGACCAGGAAGAGAACCTGCGGCGCAATTCGCGCTTGTTGGAGGAAAAGCTTTTGGACTTCGGCGTGCAGGGCCAGGTGGTGGAGGTGGCGCCGGGGCCTGTGGTCACCATGTACGAGTTCAAGCCGGCGCCGGGGGTGAAAATCAGCAAGGTCGCCGGGTTGAGCGATGATTTGGCCATGAATCTCAAGGCCCGCTCCATCCGCATCGTGGCCCCCATCCCCGGCAAGGCGGTGATAGGCATCGAGATACCCAACGCGGTGCGCGAGGCGGTGTTTCTGCGCGAGATCCTGGCCGCGTCCCCCTACCAGAAGTCCGACTCGCCGCTCACCGTGGGCCTGGGCAAGGACATCCTGGGCGCACCCGTGGTCACCCAACTAAGCGACATGCCTCATCTTCTTATCGCTGGCGCCACCGGCAGCGGCAAGAGCGTGTTCATAAACACCCTGGTGCTCTCCATTCTGTACAAGGCCACGCCCAACAAGGTGCGGCTTTTGATGGTGGACCCCAAGCGCATCGAGCTTTCCACCTACGACGACATCCCCCATCTGCTCTATCCCATAATCACCAGCCCCAAGGAGGCCACCGCGGGCCTGAGGTGGGCGGTGGGGGAGATGGAGCGGCGCTACGAGCTTCTGGCCCAGTTGGGGGTGCGCAACATCGAGTCCTTCAACCAACGCCTGGAGCAGGAAGGCTGGCAGGCTCCGCCCACCTGGCCCAACGGCACCGGCGCCGAAAATGACACCCCTCTGGAGCCACTGCCCTATATAGTCATTATTATTGACGAATTGGCCGATCTCATGATGGTGAGCTCCAAGGAGGTGGAAAACCTCATCACCCGCCTGGCCCAGATGGCCCGGGCGGCGGGCATCCATCTGGTCCTGGCCACCCAGCGCCCCAGCGTGGACGTCATCACCGGCCTGATCAAGGCCAACTTCACCGCCCGCATATCCTTTCAGGTCACCAGCCGGGTGGACAGCCGCACCATCTTAGACCAGCAGGGGGCCGAACACCTTCTGGGCAAGGGCGATCTGCTCTTCATGCCGCCGGGCACCGCCGGCCTGGTGCGGCTGCACGGGGCCTATGTCTCGGACCGGGAGATCGAGGGAGTGGCCGATTTCCTGCGCGGCCAGGCCCGGCCGGAATACGACGAGACCATCGTGCAGACCGGGGCCGAGGGCGAGGCCGGGGACGAGGACTTCGCCGACGAGCACTATGCCGAGGCCGTGGCCCTGGTCAAGGCCACCGGCCAGGCCTCCATTTCTTTCGTGCAGCGCCGGCTGCGGGTGGGCTACAACCGGGCCGCCCGCATGATCGAGCAGATGGAGCGGGAGGGCATCGTGGGGCCCAGCGACGGCAGCCGGCCCCGGGAGGTTTTGGTGCGTGAGTAAAATAAGACCATACGTCGCAGGAATTTTTTCCTGTTTGTTTTTAACGGCGGCCCTGTGCCCGAACCTTGCCCAGGCCGAGGACCCCGCCGCCCTGGCCGCCCGCGTGCAGGGGCAGTATAAAAAAATACTTACTATTTCAGCCTCTTACGAGCGGATCAGCCGCTTGGTGGCCGCCGGCGACCAGAAAAGGCAAGTGGTTAGGGGCGAGGGCCGGCTCTTTTGGGCCCGGCCCGTATTCCTGCGCCTGGAACAGGAAAAGCCCCGGCCGGAGATGGTGGTGGTGGCCAAGGATCTGGTGTGGTGGGTGCGCCCCGCGCAAAATCGGGCCGAGGCATATGCGGCCGAGCAGTTCACCGCCGGCCTGCGGCCGCTCATGGACACCCTGGGCGGCCTGGCCCGTTTGGACGAGTCCTTTGATCTCACTGACCCCTCGCCCGAGGAGAAGCAACTGGCGGGCGGCCCGGTTCTGGTGCTGGTCCCCAAGCAGAAGCGCATGGACTTAAAGCGCCTGGTGGTCTGGTTTACGCCGGACAGCCTGATTCTCAAGGGATTCAGCATGATAAGCCTGATGGGTGATGTCACGCAATATTCCCTGGCAGACGTCAAGATCAACCCCGAACTTCCCGCTGAGACCTTCAGCTACACGCCCCCTTCCGGCTTCAAGGTCATAGACCACCGCCTAAGGCGCTGAAAACGCGTCGGGCGGGGATAAACCCCGCCCCTACATATCTTCCCGGTATTACGTTTGTTTCAGGCGGGTGGCCAGGACAGCTTGCTGCCCGGGTTGCGTAAGCAACAAGAGGGCCAGCACACAGGGGCGGAATTTTCGGATTGTGCCGGACTGCCTGGTAGCTGAGGAGCTTTCTTTCTAGACCTCTTGCGCCGCTTCGCGGCGCCCCGACAGCATAGCTGTCGGGGTTACCCTCGTAAAAAAACAAAGCAGAATGGAGAGACCATGGCGGATGAGATGCCTAAAATCCCAAAAAGGTCCATAGGCGATACCGCCCATGCGGTTACAAAAGCGGGAATATCGGCTATTCCGGTTATCGGGGGACCAGCCGCTGAACTTTTCCAGTATGTGATGCAAACCCCGCTTGAGAGGCGACGGGAAGCATGGATGGCAGAAATTGGCGGAAAATTACAGGACTTGGAGTCCAAGGGACTAAAGCTCGATGATCTGCAAAATAATGAACAGTTCGTGTCCGCAGTTATGCACGCGTCACAAATTGCCCCGAGAACGCATCAAAAAGAAAAACTTGCTGCGCTCAGAAACGCAATTGCGAACGTCGCTAAAGGCCAAGCACCGGAAGAAGCAGTCCAACATCTTTTCCTCGATTTTGTGGACTCGTTCACGGAGATTCATCTAAGAATTGTAAAGGCCTTTCAGTCGCCATCTCTTCCTGCAGGCCTAAGTATGGGGACACTGTCTCGCGTGCTTGAGCACAACATCCCCGAGCTGCAAGGCAAACGAGAACTCTATGATCAATTTTGGCGAGATCTATATTCTCGTGGTCTTGTTAATACTGATAATTTGTATCTCCATATGAGCGGTAGCGGATTGATAGAGAAGCGCACGACAACCCTGGGCGATGCGTTCCTTAAATTTATTTCAGAGTCGGAATGATATTCCACGGGGTGGCCCGGACAGCTTGCTGTCCGGGTTGCGTAAGCAACCAGAGGGCCGGCACACAGGGCCGGGATTTTCGGATCGTGCCGGATAGCCTGGCAGCTGAGGAGCTTTCTTCCTAGACCTCTTGCGCCGCTTCGCGGCGCCCCGACAGCATAGCTGTCGGGGCCACCCAATTCTTAGACCACCGGATAAGGCGCTGAAGCCTCCTCGGCTGAAATGCAAGGGGCGGGGATAAACCCCGCCCCTCGCTTATCTGGCTGATATTTCTTGTCTTACGCCAAACTGAACACGGCGGCCAGCTCGGCCACCGCCTCGCCGCGGTGGTTTTTGATCCGGGGCCGGTGCAGGTCGGCCAAAGGTCCGTCCAGGGATTCATGATCCAACACGCCCAACTCATGCAGGGCCTCGGTCACCGCCGGGCCCAGGGCGCGCATGGCCCCGTCCTCGATATTCAGCGCCACCCCCAGCTTGAGCCCGGGCAGGGCCACGGCATAGGAGCCTTCCGAGCCGGTCTTGGCCAGTAAACCTCCCGGCGCGGCCTGCATCAGGCGGGTGCAGATGCGGCCGGTGCCCGCGATCATCTCCGGGTGGGCCAGGCAGGCGGCCATGAGGGTTTCCACGGCCGAGGCCAGTTCCGGCCGCAGCCCCGCCTCGGCCGGCGCGGCCAGGCGGGCGTAAGCCCCGGCCAGGGAGAAAAGGGGCAGCCTAAAGACCGGCACCCCGCAGCCGTCTATGCCGATGCCGATCTGCTCGGCCGGGTAGGCGCATATCTCGGCCACGGCATGCAGGATAAGCTGCTGCACCGGGTGGTTCAGCGCGATGTAGTTTTTCGTGGGAAAGCCCAGGTGGGCGCATAGGGCCAGCATGGCCGCATGCTTGCCCGCGCAGTTGTTGTGCACGGGCTTGGGCTTTTCCCCGCGCCTAACCAGGGCCTGGGCGGTGGGCCGGTGGCTGGGGGGATGCACGCCGCAGTCCAGAAGCTCCTCGGAAAGGCCCGCCTTGCTAAGGATGCTGCGCACCGCCTCCACCTGAAAGTCCTCGCCGTTTAACGACCCGCACATGCAGGCCAGCTCGGCCGGGGTGAGCCCGAACCGCTCATGGGCCCCGGATTCCACCACCGCCAGGGCCTGCAGGGGCTTGGCCGCCGAGCGCAAAAAGGTGGGCATGGCCGGGTGCCCCAGGCCCTTTATCCGCTTGCCGTCCGGCGTGCAGACCACAATGGCCCCCCGGTGCAGGGATTCGCTAAGCCCGCCCCGGGTAAGCTCCACCAAGGGCGGGGCATATTCCTCCGGGGCCGCGCCGCCGTGGGGGTGGGGATGGGAATGGTCGTGTCCGTGGTGTCCGCCCAGATGCCGGGCCAGGGGTAGGGGATAGTGCATAGGTTCCTCCCAGGGGATGGTAAATCGAAAATCGAGTTTACGGTGAAGTCCTTGGTTAATTTTGTATAGGGAAAAGATTCATCGTTCAAGCCATTATCGGATTTAAAACGATTTAAACGGCGTTTACCAGCCCGGCCCGGCAAGCGGCTTTTTGCCCAGGGGGCGGCTTTGTGATCCTTTTCTTTAATCCGCTTTAGGGTGCTTATTCATAACCTGTTCATTTTAGATTACCTTTTAGATAAAAACCGTAAGAGTGACGCGGACTTTTCCCTCCGTGCGGCCATTGACAGGGTTAGTATGCGGCCTTAACTTTTGCTTGAGGGAAGGTTAAAAGTATGGGTCACCCCCCCATTATTAGCTCCTGTCATGGGCCAAAAGCGGATGCCCCCCTCTCCCGCCGGAAGTTCAGACAGCGGCAAGATTCCCTCCTTCCCCGGGTGCCCCCCGAAACGGGGGCACTCTTTTTGCCCGCGCCGAATCAGGCCAGGCTGGGGTGAGATGCCTCGCATGCCGATCTTATCCGTCGCGGGTCTCATAACCCGAAGCTCGCCTTGGTAAATTATTCGGTTCTTGCCCGATGCCCCGCGGCTTGCCGCGGGGTGGTGCATTTTCAGGGCTAAGGTTCAAACTTAATTTGGCATTAAAAAATCCCTGATAATTAACAGGATAAGGCCATATCGCACCCCTTGGAACCCCGCCCGGCAAAAAATGGGTTTTGCCATTTCTTTTCAAGTTGTTATACTGAATCATGCCTTCGGGTTCCCAGGCAAAAACCGCATCTTTTAATCCGGTGGCACCGGGGGTGGATGTGCTTTGCGCCAACCCCCCGGCCGGGCTGAAGGGGGCCCGTTTGGGGCTTTTGTGCAACCCGGCCAGCCTGACCGCGGGCCTGACCCCCGCCTGGGAGGCGGCGCGGCAAGCCTTTCCCGGCGCGCTCAAGGCCCTTTTCAGCCCCCAGCATGGCTTTTTCGCGGAAAAGCAGGATAACATGGTGGAGTCGGCCCACGGGACCCACCCCTTGCTTTCCATCCCCATCTATTCCCTCTATGGCGACACCCGCCGCCCCGCCAGGGAGATGCTGGCCGACATAGACGTGCTTTTGGTGGACCTTATCGACGTGGGTTGCCGGGTTTACACCTTCTTCAGCACGGTTAAGGCCTGTCTGGAGGAGGCGGCCGCGGTCGGAGTGGAAGTCTGGATTCTGGACCGGCCCAATCCCCTGGGCCGGGGCGAGGAAGGCCCCATCCTTCCCTCGGAGCTTTTCAGCTTCGTGGGGCCGCACGCCATGCCCTTGCGCCACGGGCTTAGCCTGGGTGAGCTATGCCTTTTGGTCAAGGCCGAGGACCGGCTGGACCTCCGCCTGGAAGTTATCCCGGCCGCGGGCTGGCAGGGTAATGATTTAGCCGCCACCGGCCTGACCTGGGTCATGCCCTCGCCCAATCTGCCCTTTTTGGATTCGGCCCGGGTGTACCCCGGCCAGGTGCTTTTGGAGGGCACCACCTTAAGCGAGGGGCGGGGCACCACCCGGCCCTTTGAGATATTCGGCGCACCAGGTCTTGACCCCTGGGCGGTGGCCGCCGAGGTGGAGAGGCCGGCTCTGGCCGGGGCTATCCTGCGGCCCCTGTTTTTCGAGCCCACCTTTCACAAATTCGCCCAGAAGGCCTGCGGAGGGTTTCAGTTGCACGTGGTGGAGGCGGCGGCCTTTAAGCCGGTGCGGGCCAGTCTGGCCATTTTGTCGGCCATCGCCCGTGCGCACCCCGGGCTTTGGTCCTTAAGGCCGCCGCCCTATGAATACGAATACGAGCGCCGGCCCCTGGATTTGCTTCTGGGGGATCCTGGGGCGGTGGACGCCCTGCTTAAAGGGGCCCCGGCCCTGGAGCTGGAGCAGGCCTGGCAGGAGGGCCTGGCCTCTTGGCGCCGGAGGGTGGAGCCATATTTGCTTTATCCGGGCTAGGGCGGCTGGGACCAATGGCTACGGGCTGCGGCCGGCGAAGGGCGGGCAGTCCCAAGCAAGATCGGAGGTAACGATGGTTTTCAAATCGGCCCTTAGGGGATACACCACCAAGCGCTTGGAGGAGATAGAAAAGGCCGATATTTTGGTGGGCATCCCCTGTTTCAACAACGAGGCCACCATCGCCCACGTCATCCAGATGCTCACCCACGGGCTGAACAAGCACTACAAGGATAAGCGTTGCGTGATCCTGGTGGCCGACGGCGGCTCCACCGACGACAGCCGGGAGACGGCCCGGGATTTCGAGATCAAGCCCTGGCAGGAGAAGGTAGTCTCCATCTACCGCGGGCCGGCGGGCAAGGGCAGCGCTTTACGCTCCATCTTCGAGGCCGCGGAAAAGCTCAAGGTAAGCGCCCTGGCCGTGGTGGATTCGGATTTGCGCAGCATCACCTCGGATTGGGTGAAGTATCTTTTGGACCCGGTCATTGCCAAGGACTACCAATTCGTGGCCCCGGTCTATCTGCGCCACAAATACGACGGGACCATCACCAACAACATCGTCTACAACCTTACCCGGGCCCTTTACGGCCAGCGCATCCGCCAGCCCATCGGCGGCGACTTCGCCCTGTCGCGCGATTTGGCCAAGTTCTACACCGAGCAGGAGGTGTGGGAGACCGAGGTGGCCCGCTACGGCATTGATATCTGGATGACCACCACCGCCATCACCGGCGGCTTCAAGGTATGCCAGGCCAATTTGGGAGTGAAGATTCACGACGCCAAGGACCCGGCCGTAAGCCTGGGCCCCATGTTCCGCCAGGTGATCTGGACCCTTTTCCATCTGATGGAGCAAAACGAAACCTACTGGAAGGGCATTAAGGGCAGCGTCTCGGTCAAGACCTTTGCCCACCCGGGGAATTCGGAGCCGGAGGAGGTCAAGGCCAACCTCGAGCTCATGATCAACCAATTCAAGGTGGGGTTTAAGCAATTCTCGCCCTTGTGGAGGGAGATCTTCTGCGCGGAATGTTTTGAGGAGATCAAGAAGATTCATCGGATGGGCGCCAGGCGTTTTCACCTGCCCACCGAGACCTGGGTGCAGATACTTTATGAGCTGGCCGCCACCTTTCATTCCTGGACCCACAACCGCATGCGGCTGGTGGAACTGGTTACTCCCCTCTACTACGGCCGGGTGGCCTCCTTTGTGCGGCAGAGCTGGGACATGAGCTCGGCCGAGGCGGAGAGGCTGGTGGAGGAGCAGGCCCAGCGGTTCGAGGACCAGAAGGACTACCTGCTGCGGGTATGGGAAGAAAAATCCTGCCAACTGCCCGAGGCCAAGCCAGCTTGATGGGATGGGTTCAAAGCCGCCTATGAGGCTGCGCGGAAATCAGTAAAAAGACCTTGCCAAGGGGCGGCGCGGGGCGCCGTTTCTTGGTTGTTGCTATCCGGATATTGCGCCAGCAATATCCGGCAAGTTTTTTTGAAAAGGGGTCCGGGGAAAAACTTTTTTTAGGAAAAAAAGTTTTTCCCCGTTTAAAAGCCTTAATGCCCTTCCCTGCGCAGGGAGCCAAGGCTCATGCCGCGGCGCCACATCTCGAAAAGCCCGGCCATGGTCAGGGGGAAATACTGCACGGCCCAGTAGATGAAGCTGTAGGACAAGGCCAGGTTGAGGTCCGCGCCGGCCATGGCCAGGGTCCAGGCCACGGCCAGGTGCATGGTGCCCACGTACCCCGGCCCGGCGGGCACCGCGCCGGCCAGGCTGGAGCCGGCCAAGGCCATGGCGCCCATGAAAAGGCTTAAGGGCAGGCCCACCGCGGGCAGAAACAAGGAATACATAAGCAGGTAGCAAAGCCACACGCCAAAAGAAAGCGTCAGCAAAGGTATCAGTTTCTTGCCTTGGCCCAGCACGGCCAGTCCCTGGACGAAGGCCTGAAGCAGCCCGTTTACCATGGCGGCCAACCGGGGCGAGAGCCGGCCGGCCAAGGAGCTGAGGCGGCCGGTGGTGGCCGCCGGCCAGCGCCAGAGGGCGAGCATCAGGGCCAACACCCCCACATAGACCGCCAGAAGCACGTAGCCCACCCCCCGCAGATAGGCCACGCTGAAGGCCCCGGCCCGGGCCGCGGGATCGGTGAATAAAAGGGCCAGAAACAGCACCATGAGCAGGGTGAGGCCGTCCAAAAGGCGCTCCACCACCAGGCTGGCCAGGACCCCGGCGGCGGGAACCGGTTCCATCTTGCTCAGGGCATAGGCCCGCACCAACTCGCCCAGCCGCGAGGGTAAAAGGTTGTTGGCGGAAAAACCCACGATATTGGCCGAATAAAGCGGACCCAGGCGGCAGCGGTGGATGGGGGCCAAAAGAATCCGCCAGCGCAGGCAGCGCACCCACAGGGAAAGGCCCAGAAAGAAGTTGACCGCCAGGATGTAGAGGAGGTTGATCCCAAGGGTCAGCCGCCAGAGCTGGGCGAAGTCCACATCCTTAAGGACCAGCGCGAGGCAGGCCAGGCTGACGGCCACGCCGATGAACACCTTTTGCCTGAGGCTCATCTTGGCGATTGCTCCGGGCCGGAGGGACGCGCCGCCCGGGCGGCCTGGCGGAAGCGTTGGAGCTGGCCCTGGTAATAGGCGATTTTGTCACGGGGCCCGGCGGCCAGGGCGGAGCGGGCGGCGGCCTCGGCCAGCTCCGGCTTACGGTTCACGAAATAAGCCTCGGCCAAAGTGTCCCAGATGTGCGGCGCCGGCTTTAAGCGCACCGCCACCAGGGCCAGGGCCAGGGCCGCCGGGGGTCGTCGCAGGGTCTTATCTTTGGCCGTGACCCACAGCCAGGCCAGGCTGTTTAGGGCTTCCGGGTCGGCGGGGGCCAGGCGAACGGCCATCTCGAGATGGGAAAGGGCCGCTCTTTCCTGGCCGGCCTCGAAGCGCAAGACGCCCAGGGCCATGCGCAGACGGTGATCCTGGGGCGCCTTGGCTACCCGGCGCTCCAGTTGGTGGATGGCTAGCCGCCGCTCCAGACCCTCGCCCCAGTTAAGAGCGGAGCTGGTCAGGCCCAGGCCCGCCACCAGGACCAGGCCGGCTAGATAGATAAGCAGCCCTTTTTTGATGAGAAAGGCCTGTCCCCGAACTCGGCCCGGGTCGGCCTGGGCCTGGTACAGGGCCTCCACCCGCTGAGCAATGGAGAAGTGGTGCCAGGAGGGGATCTCCCGGATGTTGCCGGAAAGGCTGGCCACCTTTTCCAGGGCGCCTACCAGGGGGGCGGCCCGGCCGGTGAGGGTGAGGGCGTAGAGGTCGGCCTGCCGCTCGAAATGGCGCATGAAAAATCCCATGACGTAGCGCAGGTATAGCACCAGGCAAATCAAGAGGGGCAGGGCCAAAAGCACGCTCAGCAAACCGCCGCCCAACAGATCCGCGCCCCAGCCGGTGCCGGCGGCCCAGATCAAGAGCGCGCCCAAGAGATAACCCATGGGCTCGGTCAGGGTGAAGATGGCCAGGAAAAAGCCGAAAAAGAAAAGCAGATAAAAAAGCAGATGCCGGTGGTGCACGTGGCCGGCCTCGTGCGCCACCACTCCGGCCAGCTCCTCGGCGGAAAGGGCCTTGGTCAAGGCCGGGGTCAGAAGCAGATAGCGGAAGCGGGGAAAAAGCCCCAGGATGCCGGCGGTGATGAGTTGCCCTTGCAATATGGGCCAGGCGAGTATGCCGGCCACGCTCACCCCGGCCCTTTTTAAAACCGCCTCCGTCAGCTCGCGCACCGGCCCGGCGGGCCAGAGGCGGCATCCCCACCAGGCGCGGACCAGGGGAGGAAAGAAAAGGGCCATCATAAAAAGGAAAAAACTTATGAATAAAAGGTCGCCCCAGCTGGTGTTCAGCCAGGCTTGGCCCTGGGGCCACAGGCGGACCAAAAAGTCCCGCAGTATACCCACCGCCAGCCAAGGGAAGATGACCGGGGCCACGAACCGGGCCTGTCCCCGCACATAGGCGGCGCGGGAGATGTCCTGGCGCAGCACTTCCCGTTCCAAGGGATATGCGCCGTGCCAGACCAGGAGCAAAAGAAGAAAGTAGAGGGCCACCGCGCACAGGCCCAAAAGGGTTTCCGAGGAGGCCAAAACCGGCACTGCCAAAAGATGGGCCTTGAGGTCCAGGTAGGTCGTCATGAGAAACAGGCCGAAAACAGCCGCGGCGTGAAGGTGGGTGATGAGCCGCCGGGCTGCCTGGGCCGGATTTAGGGGCGGCCGGGGGCCGGAGAGCCGGCGCATAAAATACTTGACCGAAAGCCGCACCGCCAGCCAAAGCCAGGCCGTGACGCCCAGGCAGGCCAGCAAACTTTCCACGGGGGTGAATTCGGGCGGTTGGGGCTGATAGGCCTCAAAGACCACCATCACCAGGATAAAGGCTATTATTTGGGCGAAGAGCACTTACCGCCCTCGGGAAAAACCAGCCGGTACAAGAAAACGGGCGGGGTCCCGGCGCCAAGCCCCGGAACCGGCCCGCGGCCATAAAACTTAATTCTTAGCGGGCTTAATACCTAGAAGCTTGCCGCAGTAAGTTTTGCTTCCCGCCGATACTCTGCAGCTTGCCGCAGGGAAATTAATTGGCGGAGAGAGAGGGATTCGAACCCTCGGAGGAGCTATTTAACCCCTCACTCGCTTAGCAGGCGAGCACCTTCGGCCACTCGGTCATCTCTCCGCGAAGCCGGTATTCAATTGGCGGAGGGAGTAGGATTCGAACCCACGGACCTTATCGGTCAACGGTTTTCAAGACCGCCGCCTTCGACCACTCGGCCATCCCTCCGCGGATCAGTCCTTATAAAGGCCAGCCAGCGGCTAAAAATAGCGGCCCGCGGCCCCTATCCCGCCCTCCCCTTGGTAAAAATAAGTCTGCCGGCTAGTTATGCCAACCGGCCATGTTGATTTTTTAATCTGAACCGCCCTTGGTAACTTCGGCCCAGGGCTAATTATCCGATGCGGAAAGACGCCAGCTTTCCGCCCGCCTTAACAGGCTACGCACCTATCTACCATCGCCCCCGGCAGGCGTCAACCGTTTGCGTTCCCGGAAGCAATCCCCCTGGGGCGACTGGCCCGGTTCTGTTTCGGCAAATCCTTTGTCGGTCATGCCCTCCGTCACCTTGGGTATTTCCTCCCAGGCCACTTCTTGCGGGTCGCTGAAATAGGCCCCCTCGGCGCAGATGCGGCACAAAACCCGGCCCTCAACCACGCGCTCGCGTCCGTCGCGCACCACCTGCCCGCATTTCTCGCAGGTTGCCTTGCGCCTGGTGGGGCCGGGCAGGTCCAGGTCGTTTATCTTAAGGCGCACCTTCTGTACCCGGAAGAGGATGTGCTCAGGCATGCGCTTGTAGGCCGCGATCTGGCGGGTAATCCCGTCGGGCACTTCCGGGGCATAAGTCCCTGCTAATTCCCGCGCCTCCTCGCGGGAGATGACTCTGAAGGCCTGGCCGGTTCCCAGGTTCAAGAAGGTGGCGGCCATGATGCCATAGTCCCGGTACTTTAGGGAGCGCCTCCCCAGCTTGACCCCGGTGACGTGGGCCACCGCATCGGCGGTGCAACGGTCCATCTCCACATATACGATGAGTTTGGCCAGTTCCTCCGGGCCGCAGGGGCACTTAAGGCCGATCAGGCGGCAGCCCAAAAGAGCCATGCGCACGCCCACCACCTGCCCGGGGCACAGATGGCCATGGGCGGCCGCGGAAGAGGTAAGTAGCGCCTCAAAAGACCAGGGCATTTGCTAACTCCAAAATCCAACCTTGCAACATTGATGGTTTAAACGCCCCTTGGAGGTTGGGCTTGTCAAACCGGCAAAAAGAGTGTACCAGGAAATCATTGTTTTAGGGAACAGTTTAACGTAGAGGGCCGCTGGCCTAAAAAATGGCGTGTAATGAGCCATCCCGCCGCCTGCGGCGGGTCCTATGCCCCGTCGCAGATAGGCCAGGCAAAGATAATTCGGCCGGGAAGTTTCACTGGTTTTATTGACACAATTTCCCCTATGTAATAAGATGATTCAGCCGAATCCCGGGAGGCATCTTCTGGGTCGGTAATTTCATAATAATTACTATCTGCTAAGTTTTTTAGGTGGGCTGGGGCTTGGACCGGGATAGTCCGGGTACGGGCCTTGTCAGCTTATTCATTTATGAGGTGTACTTCCGCGCAATCGGCGGCAACCACCGGAGGTGATGGGTAACTGTGGATTTTTACTTAAAAGTTAGGCGCTATGCAGAGCTATCTGCAGCATAAAATAATTGTAAAAAGGAGGACAGGTTGATGATTGAAACAGAAAAATTGTTGGATGATGTCGGTTTTGCCAAGGCCTTGCTGGAAAAGGATGATCTCAGCAACGCGGATATCGTATTCGCACTGCGCAACCTTCTCAAAATGAAGTACTACCCGGTTGGCATCAAGTTTTTCTTTTCCCCGGAAGAGCTGGCTAAATTTGAAAGCGAGGTTCCCCACAAAGTGGCGACCCACCCCTTTACCCTGTGCCATTATGTGGCGGCCTCCAGACAACGCCCGGATATTTTGCTGGCCACTCCGGAAAAAACGGGATGCACCAACGCCAAATATGTGCTGGGCTGGAAAGGGTTGGATGATGGCGAGATTAAAAGCCATTTGAAGTACACCAAAGACTGGGAACAAGCGGAGCGGTTCGTAAAGACCAAAAAAGTGATGCCGAGCGGAGTGGTGGGCTACGCCACTGGCCCCCTGCATAAAGTGCCTTATGAGCCCGACGTCATTCATGGCATGTCGGATGTGCTGCAAGCCTATCATCTGGGAAATGATTGGTGTGCGGCTTTTAACATCCATCCTTTTGAAATGACCATGACCATGAACTCTTCGGTATGCCATGGGGTGGTTAGCTGCTACGTGACCCAAAAACCCAATATCACCCCCATGTGCAGCAGCAGCTATACCGCCGGCAAGACGGAACAGGGTGAAATTAACTGGATTTTTCCGGGTGCCCATTTTAAGCCCACGGTGAAATGGATGTTGGAAAGAACGGTTCGCGACGGTGGAGTATCCTTCCCGCGCACGGGTGAAACCTATCCTGGGTTCGATATATGCAAGTTGTGTCCATTTTTGGTGTGGACCAAGGGAAAGGGTAAAAATGCTAGCTGAGCCGGAGGCCATCCCGGCGGCAAAGGCAGGCTGAATTCGCTGGTGGGCGGGCACGGGCTGGCATAAATTTTCCGGCTGAGTTTAAAGTCATTCCCCGAATTTCGTTTCGGATTTTCGGGGTGCTTGGTATCTTTACCACACCCCGAAAATCACAGCGGCCCGAAATTTTTCGGCAAAAAGCTGAATTTACTTGCTGGAAACGAAGTGGTCGGGTATAAATCATTTTTTATTAATTTTGACGGTCAGAAAAGCCAGATGAGGAACTGATGGGTAGTGTAATAAAAAAGCGGCGCAAGAAAATACGCAAGCACAAGCACCGCAAGCTCTTAAAAAGCACCCGGCATCAGCGAAGGAAATAAACTGCCCCGCAGCAAGCTGCGGAGTATGAGCGGGAACCGATAACTTACCGAAGCAAGCTTCGGGGTATTAGGCCCGCAACCAAATAACGGCGGCCCTGGGGCCGCTGTTATACGCTTTGCCGCCTAGACCCGAATCCGTAAGGCATATGCAGGGTTTTATTTTCGCGCCAGATGGAGCGCACCCTGCCTAAGGTCCGCACGGAGGCGGGTTTTTTTTGCCATGCTATTGTCTGCTCACATGGGAGATGCAGCTAGGCCGGGAGGGTCGCAGACAGACAGGCGGGTTTGTCTTATTTCTGGGCCACCCGCAGGAATTGGTCGCGGAACTGGTCCATGACATCCAGGACCCGATCGATATAGCGGCGAGTTTCTCGTTGATCGGGCACGGCCTTGAGGGCGAGGACCTTGGTGAGCCCGGCATTGTAGGCGGCCAGGGTCAGCTCCAGGTCGTGGTCGAAAATATCTTTGATCTTGGCCAGGTAGCGGATGCCGGCCTCCAGGTTGGCCTTGGGGTCCCAAGGATTGGTAAGCCCCAGTTCCTGGGCGGTTTCCGGCACGATCTGCATGAGGCCCATGGCGCCCCTTCTGCTTAAAGCGTCCGGCCTGAAGTTACTTTCCACCTGGATGAGTGCCATGACCAGGGCGGGGTCCAGCTTGTATTCGTAGGACAAATCGCGCACCATGGGCCAAAAATTGGCCTGACGCTCATCCAAGGGCGTTAGCTCGTAATTTATGGTATTTTGGACCTTTTTCTGGACGGACGATGGAGGGGGCAGCAGGAAGGGCTTGACTATGGGAGGTGGCTCCCACCCTTCATAGACCGGACTAGTCACGCACAAGATCCCAAAAAACCCCAGCGCGGCCAGGCTCAACATGAAAGCCGGCACCACAAAAAATCTCACCCGCCAGTGAAAGTCCAAGGGCAGACGAGGGCTAGCCAGGGACAGGGCCTGGGCGTTGTTACTTTTCGACGCCTCGGGCATATTCAAACTATCTCCAAGGAATCAGGACCTGTCAAGCCACAGTTTTGCCCCTGGTCGAGGCCTGGCCCGGATCGGCAGGCATTGGTGGCAGTTAGAGCTAAAAAAAAATTTGACACCGGTGGCGGCTTTTGGCTAGCCTGACTCGGGTTTAAGACTCTCAAAACCGGCAAACTGTTTTTTAAGGAGTAAAATGAACTACTTAGATAAGATAGACCGGGCGATCCGGGAGGTTAAACGGATAGTTGGAGAGGAATTAAGACCCCGGGTGGGCATCACCCTGGGCACGGGCCTTTCCGGTTTGTCCAGTAAGATAAAAGTGATACATAAAATCCCCTACGGCCGGATACCCGGCTTCCCCCTCTCCACGGTGGAGAGCCATGCCGGGGAATTGATCCTGGGCGAACTGGCCGGGCAGCCGGTGGCCGCCCTGGCCGGCCGCTTTCATCTGTACGAGGGCTACCGCCCGGCGGAGGTGACTTTGCCGGTGAGGGTGCTGGCCGGGCTGGGGATGGAAATCTTTATATTTTCCAACGCCGCCGGCGGCCTGGACCCCAAGATGAGGCCCGGCCGGGTCATGCTCATAACCGACCACATAAATTTCACCGGCGAAAACCCTTTGATCGGGCCCAACGTGGATTCCTGGGGGGAGCGTTTTCCGGACATGAGCCAGGTTTACGACCGCGGCCTGCTGGATTTGGCCCGTCAAACCGCCAGCGAGCAGGGCATCGCAATCTATGAGGGGGTGTACGTGGGGCTTAAGGGGCCGTCCTTGGAGACGCCGGCCGAGACCCGCATGCTGCGGGGGTTCGGGGCGGACGCGGTGGGCATGTCCACCGTCCTGGAGGTGATCGCGGCCAGGCACCACGGGCTTAGGGTCCTGGCCTTTTCAGCCATAAGCAACGTGAATATCCCCGAGGCCATGGAGCCCGCGCCTTTGGACGTTATAATAAAGAACGCCTCGGCCGCAGGCCACGACCTGGGCCGGCTGATAAGCGGAGTTTTGGCGAAAATGTGACGCCGGATAGGCTTAATACGGTTTCTTCGCGGCTAGGGGAGCATGCGGCATGCAGCAGCTTTGCATAAAAAACGGCATCATCCTGTGCATGGATGAAAACCACACGGCGATAGAAGACGGCGCCCTTATTATCGAAGGCGGGCGCATAGGCTTTTGCGGCCCGCAAAAAAGCGCGGGGCGTCCCCGCCCGCCCCGGTGCCGGGAGCTTGACGCCAAGGGCGGTCTGATCCTGCCCGGCTTGATCAACGGCCACACGCACGCGGCCATGACGCTTATGCGCGGGCTGGCCGACGATCTGCCCCTGCAGGTCTGGCTGAGCGAGCACATCTTTCCGGCCGAGAAAAAGCTCACCGGCGAGGCGGTCTATTGGGGGACCATGCTGGCCTGCGCCGAGATGATAAAAAACGGGGTGACCAGTTTCGGGGATATGTATCTTTTTGCGCATAAGGTAGCCGAGGCGGCGGATCAGGCGGGCATGCGGGCGGTGGTGGGCGAGGTGATATATGATTTCCCCTCGCCCAGCTACGGCGATCTCAAGAACGGCCTGGCCTGGACCGCGGATCTGATCGAGAGATACAAGGACCACCCCCGCATCAAGGGCGCGGTGATGCCGCACGCCCTTTACACCTGCTCGCCCTCTCTTTTGGAAGCTGCCGGCCGCATCTGCTCTGATCTGGGCGCGGACATGAACATCCATTTGGCCGAGAACAAGGCGGAGACCGCCGAGGTGCTGGCCCGATATGGCCGGCGGCCCCTGGCGCATCTGGACAGCCTGGGCCTGGTGAATGAGCGGCTGTGGATAGACCACGGGGTGGACTTGAGCCGGGCCGAGATCGAGCGCCTGGCCCAGGCCGGGGCACGGGTGGCCCTTTGCCCCGAGTCCAACATGAAGCTGGCCAGCGGAGTGGCGCCTTATTTGGCCATGAAAAAGGCGGGGGTTGTCATGGGGCTGGCCACGGACGGCTGCGCCAGCAACAACGATCTGGACCTTTTGGGCGAGATGGATTCCTTCGCCAAGGTGCACAAGGTGATGGAGAACGACCCCACGGCCGCCCCGGCCAGGGACGTGGTGGCCCTGGCCACCAGCGGCGGCGGCCGGGCCTTTGGCCGCGACGACCTGGGGGTGATAAAAAATGGCGCCTTGGCCGACGTGATCGTGATCGATACCAACAAGCCGCACCTGACCCCCATGTACAATCCCTACAGCCATCTGGTCTACGCGGCCCGGGGATCGGACGTTATCCACACGGTGTGTCACGGCCGGGTGTTGATGAAAGACCGTGCGCTGCTCAG
>ENA-OSEO01003288-OSEO01003288.1-sediment-metagenome-genome-assembly--contig:-NODE-3288-length-19587-cov-3.648898_pt1 | contig 19587 bp, 10 predicted proteins | sample MGYA00237883_ERZ534232 | MGnify/ENA metagenome assembly ERZ534232
CCCGAACCGTTTAAATCTCCTGTGGCGACAAACCCCCAGTAGGGCGGGCTGTAGCTGTAGTAGCCGGGCACGTCGTAGTTATCTTCGTCCTTAACGATGGACGCCAGCCCGTAGTAGTAGCCCCAGCCCCAGCCCGGCCAGTTGTAGACCCAATAGTTAGTGGTAGAAAGCGGCTCCGGCGTCCCATAGATGGAATTCCAGATCTTGAGGCTTTTGTATTTCTTATTGTCATGTTCATCATCTCGTGGGCTTGCCGCCAGCACGACTTCCCGGATGCTGTCCGAATTGAGGTTTCCGGCTGCGAGATCGAAACCTCGTCCCTCGCAGTTGTAGTTCCCTACGCGGCCAAAGCTGCCGCTGGAAGACTTGTACCAGTAGGTACGGCTTCTGTCACTGGTGCCCAACCCAACAGAGGTGCTCAGAACGATCTCCGGCACACCATCACCATCCAGGTCTTCGACGATCAGACCATTTACAAACCCGCCATACACGCTGTCAACCTTAGTCTCCGTGAAGGTGCTCACGCTCCCGGACTCGGGATTGCTGAAATCGATGATCCAGAGTTCGACTGCCGCGTCTTTCATGTCAGTGACGGTATTCGGGTAAGTCACCAGAACCACTTCGTCTCGTCCATCACCGTCCGTGTCACCGGTTGCAACCCTCCACCAACGATTCTTCGGGAGGACGCGGTAGTCTCGATAGACGTATCCCTCGAATGCCGGCAGAGGTCCCTGCACGGGATCGAACACGCGAACGATCCGGTCGTAATCGTTGTCCGGGTCTTCGATGTCGTCCGGCTCATGATGGTCCTCGCTGATCACGATGATCTCATCGTCCCCATCGCCATTGAAATCGCCCGTAGCGACGTCACGCCAATTGGTACCGGTACTTACGCTCCAGGACACCGCTGAGTCATACAGTGTGTGGGGATCGTAGATGATCAGCTTCGCATCGCGCAGCAGGACGATCTCATCATCCGTGTACTCGGGAAGTGCCTGCAGCTCAGGCTCACCAGCCCATACCCCGGTCGGCAAAGTGCCTAGCAGCAAAGATACTGTCACGAATAGCGCGACAGACAACCGCTTACTCACAGGCGAATACGGCCAACCTATACGCATCTCTACTTCTCCTATCTGCCTCCTGCATGGTCACGCCTGACAAACCATCCGCTTTCCTGTTCCAGGAAACGTTAACGAACGTTTGCATGCCAACTCGATCAAAGCCAATTCACAGCAATTCTAACCTGCCCTCGCCGGACTAACAAGACACCACGGTAAAGGCACACGCTGGATCCGGTCATTCCGCATGACGGAGAAGAGCATCGCCTTGATGCACAGTGAGAGACTGTCATCGCGATGTTGCACAGGATGACATACAAGAGGCTGTTTCTCGGTGGGCAGAAGAACGATCGAATCCCTGGTGGGAACGAGGAAAACCCTCTATTACACTGAACCGCTCGATTCTCGTGGCACGATTGCGCGATATCCGCCGGCGAAACGAACCAGCGACATCATTTCCCGGTAATCGCTCTGAGACGGGGTCGAACCAGCCCCGTAACGAAATGCGCGCTCAGAACTCGGGTACCGATTATACCACAGTTTCTGCAGGGTGCCAAACTGGCATTATTGATGGTACCCCAGACCTATGGCGACGAGTGCAACGCCTTGGACGTGACCAACGTGCCGTAAACCACGCCGGCTGTAGCAGACAGCGCCAATCTATCGCGGTGCCGACCGGCACACGCCCCGCCCGGACACAGCAGTCGCGGGCCAACTCCAGTAGCGACAGTCTCCGGCCAACACGAAGACATCATGTGAACCGGGTCGAGGCTGTCCCGAGTGCCACGGTGCCGGAACTCCACACTACGCCTGCAAGCGCTTGCGGAGCGACACATGGCACTGGGCAAAACCTGCCGTTCCAGGCAGGCGGACAACCTCATCCGGACCGCTGTCGCCGCCTCTCCGCACCGATCACCGCGCGGACTTATACGCCGCCAGCGTACGCTCGCGTGCCCAGGCGTGGTCCACCAACGGCGGAGGGTAGTCACGCCCGATGACGCACGCGGCATCGTGTTGTTCACGAGGGAGCATGCGCCAGGGTTCGTGGAGGTAGGGCGCGGGGACACGCGCGAGCTCCGGTAGCCACTGCCGCACGTAGTCACCGTATGGGTCGAACTTCTTGCCCTGCAACACGGGATTGAAGATGCGGAAATACGGTGCGGCATCGGTACCAGCGCCGGCGGTCCACTGCCATCCCCCGTTGTTAGCGGCGGGATCCCCGTCGACGAGCCACTCCATGAACCAGCGTTCGCCCCATTGCCAATCGATGAGCAAGTCCTTCACCAGAAACGAAGCGACGATCATCCGTGCGCGGTTGTGCATCCAGCCCGTTTGCCGCAGCTGGCGCATCGCCGCATCCACGACCGGATAGCCCGTCTCCCCGGCACACCACGCATCGAACGCAGTGCGGTTGTTGTCCCAGGGGACGTGGCGCAGAGTGGGGCGGAAGGCCTGCTCCAGGACGTCCGGATAGTGATAGAGGACCGCATGGTAGAATTCCCGCCAGATCAACTCGCTCAGCCACGAGGCCGCGCCAGCACGGGCACCCTGGTCCGGTGCACGGTCCATCGCCTGGCGGGTGGCAACGATCGCCTGGCGTGCCGAAAGCATGCCGAAGCGCAGGTAAGGTGACAGGGTAGACGTTCCCGACAGGTCCAACCGGTCGCGCGTGTGCGCGTACTCCCAGATGGGCGGAGATGTACCCGCGGTGAAGCTTTCCAGCCGCTGTCGCGCTTCCCGCTCGCCCGCGGGAAAATCGTCAGGCGCGATATCGTCCGCAAACTCGATGGAAAACAGGCTATCGGACACGGGCGGGAGGCGGCGCGGGGCGGGCAGCAGATCGTCCACCCCAGGCGGGGCCAGCGCGGACCAGGCGCGGCTGTAAGGGGTAAAGACGGTATACGGCGTGCCTGCCGCTTTCAGCACGTCCAGCGGGTGGCGAAGCGTTGGCCCAGAGACGAAATGGACCGGCAAGCGAGCCACTGCCCGTGCATCGCGCGCCTGCGCGTATGGCGCGTAGTCCTCCTCGGCAAAAACGACCGCGGCGCCCGTTTCGGACACAACCTGCGCCAAGACGTCCACCGGCTCACCCCGGCGCACGATGAGGCGACTGCCGAGCACACGCAAGCCGGCGGCCAGCTGGCACAACCCATCCCACAAGAAGCCCTTGCGTAACGGCGCCGGCTGGTCCATCAACAGCGGATCGACGATAAAGAGCGGAACGACCTGCTCACTGCGTCGCAGCGCCGCAGCGAGAGCGCGATTGTCGCTCACGCGCAGGTCACGACGCACCCACCATATCGCAACGGACCGGTCGCCGGGCAATTCGGAGCCGCTCAATCTTCCTCCAGCGTATTCTCCTCCAATGACGCGAGGAAACGGAGGTCCTCCGGGGTCAGATCCACCTTCGCAAGCAGTTCGGGGCGGCGGCGCTTCGTGCGCAGCAGTGCCTGATCTCGCCGCCAGCGATCGACTCGCGCGTGATCGCCGGAAACGAGGATATCCGGCACTCGCCAGCCCCGGAACTCCGCAGGGCGGGTATATTGCGGATACTCCAGAAGCCCATTCGCGTGCGAGTCCTTGAATGTCGCCGCAGGGTCGCCCAACGCACCGGGAATCATCCTTCCGACGGCATCGATGATCACTGCCGCAGCCAGCTCGCCGCCGGTGATGACGTAATCGCCGATCGATACTTCGTCGGTGACGAGGTGCTCGCGCACGCGCTCGTCGACACCCTCGTAACGCCCGCAGATCAGTACGACCTGTGCCTCCTGCGACAGCTCGCGAGCCAGCGCATGGCTGAACAGACGCCCCTGCGGGGTCAGCAGGACCACGCGCGGTGGTCGCGCGGCGTCCGGCAGACGGACCGCCTCCACAGCGGCAAAAATCGGCTCCGGCTTCATCACCATGCCGCCGCCGCCACCATACGGGGTATCGTCGGTCATGTGGTGTTTGTCGGTCGCATAGTCGCGGATGTTGTGGATTCTTACGCTGAACAGGCTCCGCTGAACGGCACGTCCAATCATGCTCTCGGTGAGAAACCCCTCGAACATAGCGGGGAAGATAGTCAACACATCAAACTGCACAGACGGTCAACCCTCCATATCTGCATCGTGGTTGCTCCCCTGCTCACCGCACCGCATATCGTGTGCGCTGGGCAGGGTCAATATGGCAGTGCTGCCTTCGCTCTCGACGCTTTCGATCGTGAGCCGCCCACCATTCGCTTCGACCAGATTTCGCGAGATCGCCAACCCCAGCCCGACCCCGTGCGGCTTGGTCGTAAACAACGGCTCGAATAACCGCGGGAGATTCTGCGCCGGAATCCCACAGCCGGTGTCCTCTACACGGAGCTGCACGTGGCCGGTTCCATCGGCGCCTTCCTGGTAATCAGCACTGATAGTCAGCCGGCCACCTGTGGGCATGGCCTGGCACGCATTCTGGACCAGGTTGCCCAGCACCTGCTGAATCTGGAACGCATCTACCCTGACAAGGGGCAGGTCGGACGGGACAGCCGTTTGCACCTCCACATTTTCCGCGGTTCCATACGCATCAAGTGCCAGAGCAACCAGGCTATCCACTGCCACGGCATGCCGGTCGGCCACTCTGACCCGCCCGAATTCCAACAGGTCGGTCACGATCTTCTCCGCCCGGCCAAGTTCGGTTTCGATGATCTCCAGATATTCGCCCAACGTTTTTTCGGTATCTGCGGTCAGCATCATTCTGAGCAGGCAGACCGCGTTCGAGATCACGCCGAGCGGGTTGCGCAGCTCGTGGCTCACGCCACCCGCCAACTGCCCGAGCGCTGCCAGTTGTTCCTGACGGACCAGCCGCTCCTGTGCGTTCTCCAGCTCCTGGGTGCGCTCGCTCACCATCGATTCGAGCAACTCTGAATAGGCGACCAGCGCTTGCTCGTGCTGCTTGCGTTCTGTGACGTCCTGTCCAATGCCGATCACCGAGCCATCGGATAGCCGGATATTGGCCCACAACATGTCGATCTCCCGTCCGGAGCGCGTAGTCTGCCGGAATTCGTTCCAGCCGGGGTCAGCCGCCGCGATAGTGGCCCGTACCGCACGCAAGTCGAGCGGGTTAGGGTAGAACTTCTCCAGCATCCGCCTTCCGAGCGCTTCTCGTACGGTCCAGCCGAAGGTCCGTTCCCATTCCGGATTGGCCATACGCAGCCTGCCGTCCTCATCGTACCTATCGATCACCACCGGGATGTTATCGAAGATCGTCTGCAACAGTTCCTGCTGCCGCTCCAGCTCGCGAATCCGGATCTGAAGCCGTTCGGCGATGCCAGCGAAGGTTTGTGCGAGCCGCCCGAGATCATTGCACGCGGCGATCTCGACCCCGGCATCCAGGTCGCCAACCTGCAACCTACCGGCGGCTTCTGCGATCTGCACAATATCCCGCCTGACGCTGACATGCAACAGCCATACGAGCAACGCCGCGCTCGCCAAACCGACCACGGCCACCACGCTGAGCACAAGCATCGCCCACTCGTTGACCCGCGCCAGCGCAACCAGCGGAGTGTTGCCAGCGCTTAACGCTGCGTACAAGCCAGCCCCCGTCAACAGCACCGCGCAGAGCAACGCACCCAGCGCGAGACAGAACCGGCCTGTGATACCCACGTCCCGCCAGCCCCGCAATGAGAGCAAACGTCCCAACATTGGTTCTTTCCCCATTCCCGCCGCGGTATCAGCCCCTCGCTGTCTCACTCTGCGTGACGTACCCCACACCAAACCGCATCACGAGAATCGGGCAGGCGGCGACCGGAAGTATTATCAGTATAGCGTGATGTGGGCAAGAGTCAAAAAGGGGACCGCAGGGCTGAAGCCCCGCGCTAAGGATACGAAGTCCTGCGGGCTGGCACAGAGACTGTGCCAATCTGCTGCGCTGCGGACCGGTACAGGGTCCGCCCAAGCACAGCAGTCCCGTGACAACGATGGTGGCGTCGGAGATTGGCCCAGTCCCAGGCGTGAGGTCTGACTGGGCCAATCTTTGACAAACGCGTGCGCCAGCCAGAGCGGTGGAATGCGACAGACCGCACACTGTGCGTAACCGTGGCAGATTGGCACAGTCTGGACCAACCAGACGAAGTCCGGAGTGACCAAATCCGCCGCGAGGCTGAAGTCCCGCGCTAAGGATACAAAGTCCTGCGGACTGGGACAGTCTGCTCCAGTGGGCGTGTTTTCCAGGCATTGGTCGTGTCAAAGACGCTACAGTTGTCGCCAAAAATCCTGGCTGCACTCAATCGTGGGGGCGTTTGGTATAGCACGATGATGGTGGTATATTCATGGTGCATGTCATCGAAGCATACTGCTTTCGCGGAGCGGCGACACAGAGACTGGAAGCAGCGCAACAATCGCACCGTTTCAACGGTCAGCGTCTCCCCAGAACTGGAGATCTCGAAATGAGCGGACCCGGGGCCAGGTTCTCAGGCAGCAATACGCGACCGTCATGCCATGCGTGGTTGTTTGTCTTGCTTTGTGCCGCACTCGTGCTGGCGGGTAGCCCCTCTGTGGCTGCGACACCTCCCGCTCTGCCCGCGAGTGCGACCGGTGAATGGGAGATCGAGCTCGTGTCGGCGACGACCGAAGAGGTCGTGCTCGACATCCGCATCGTCGATTTCACGCGCAGCGAAATTGCGGCCGGCGGCACGCTTTACCAGCGGGTCGGATTGGCGCGCACGGGCACGACGCAAGAGATCGGGAAACCCGAGCTGCCAGTTATCGGCCGGTTCGTCGCTATTCCGCCTGGGGCTTCCGTCAGTGTGGAGGTCATTGCCGCAAAACCAACCGTGTATGCGGATTACCTGGTGTACCCCGTCCAGAAACCACCCACCGATCAGGTTGAGAGCGAGAACCCGCCATTTGTCATCGACACCTCCTTCTATGCGCACGACACGATGTATCCGGCGGAGCAGGCCATCGTCGACGCCCCGCAGACGATGCGCGATCTCACCGTCGTCACGCTCAACGTACACCCGCTGCAGTACAACCCGGCACGCCGCGAGTTGCTCCTGACGAGCGAGATGCGCGTCCGGCTGCACTTCAGCGGCGGGGGTGCGTCCCTGTTGCGCGACGGCGGTGCCCGCGCCGATGATGCCTTCGCGGACCTGTGCGCCGCGTTCGTGGTGAACTGTGCGGCAGTCGAGCCGCTACCGGCACGCACAGCGGGAGAGCCAGACACGACCGGTGCCGAATACCTGATCGTCAGCGCGCCGGATTATGTCACGGCGGCTAACACGCTGGCCACGTGGAAGAACGAACGCGGCATTCGGACCGTAGTCCGGACGACCGCTGACACCGGTACGACCGCCGCTGCGCTCAAGAGCTACATCCAGACGGCGTACGATAGCTGGAATCCGAAGCCAGCGTACCTGCTGCTGCTCGGCGACGTCGAATCGATCCCGGTGCACTACGTCACCGAACACCCGGCTGCGGGTGTCGACTATCCCAGCGGACACAAGAACGGTACCGACCTGTACTACGCGACGATGGGCGGCAGCTCCGACCTGCTGCCGGACATCCACCTGGGGCGCATTTCGGCGGATTCACTGGCCGAGGCGGACCATATCGTCGCCAAGATCATTGCGTACGAGACCAATCCGCCGGCCGACAGCGGTTTCTACAACCGGGCGATGGTCGCAGCCTATTTCCAGGACGGCAACAACGACGGTACTGAGGACCGCTTGTTCGTCCGCACATCGGAGGACATTCGCGATTATCTGCTGGCCCAGGGTTACACCGTACAGCGCATCTATCACACTCCGTCGAGTGTGACCCCCATCAGATACAATGATGGAACCGCTCTCCCCGGCGAGCTGCTGAAACCAGGCTTTGCCTGGGACGGGAGCTCGGCAGACGTCATCGCTGCCTTCAACGAAGGCGCGTTTCTCGTCACACATCGCGACCACGGCAGCCCGAGCGGGTGGGGAGACCCCAGCTTCTACACCAGCCACATCGATTCGCTCAGCAACGGGACGGAGACGCCAGTCGTGTTCTCCATCAATTGCGAGTCGGGCTACTTCGACACCGAAACCGACGGGTACAGCTACGGCGCGAACCCTTGTTTCGCCGAGAAACTGCTGCGCTATGGCAGCGGGAGCGAGGGCGGTGCCGCAGGCGTCTTTGCCGCGACGCGCATCAGCTATTCGTGGCACAACGACAGGCTGATGAACGGGTTCGTCGATGGACTCTGGCCCGATTACCTGTCCTACAGCGGTGCCGAATCGCAGCGCATGGGTGATGTTTTGACGCACGGCAAATATTACTACTACAGCCAATATAGCACCAGCACTTACAGAACTACGACGCTGGAGATTTTCCATTACCTCGGCGACCCGACGATGGCGCTGTGGACGGCTGAGCCGATCGCATTGAGCGTATCTCACGAAGCCACGGTCGATGCCTGGAAAGCCGCGGTACCGGTGTACGTGGCGCAGCCCGGGGCGACGATTGCGATATCGCAGGATGGCGCCTGGTTCGGCACAGCGACGTCGACCGGTGGCTGGCAGCACGTCTCGTTGCGGGCTATCCTGAAAGTGGGCATTGCGCACATCACCGTGACCGGCGACAACTACACACCATATCGCGGGACGATCGATGTCGTGTATGGCGAGCCGAGTTGCACGGTCCAACTCCCCGCGGTTTTCAAAGGGGCCCAATGGCCAGCGCTGCTTCGCTACGACGACTTCTCGAACCCCACCAGCGGCTGGCACGTCGGGACATACCCGGCGTGTGAATTCGCATACCTCGACGGGCAATACCGCATGCTGGTCAAACAGGAGGGAACGTATATGTTCCCCAGTATCGCGCCGCTCGCGACGGACTTCTCTCTCGAGGCGGATGGACGCTATGCGAGCAGTGCGACAGGAGCGTACGGCCTGCTTTTCGGTGGCAACGACGCGATGACCCAATGGTACGTGTTTCGTATCGGTGAGTCGGATTACAGTATCGTCCGCTTTGATAACGGGGTTTGGACTACTCTACAGCCGTGGACGGATTCGCCGTACATCAACACCGGCAGCGCTTGGAATCACCTCCGGGTAGTACGCGATGGAGCACGCATCGATGCGTACATCAACGGGTATCTCGTCAAGACGGTGTACGACAGCACCTACACCGGGATGAGACGGCTGGGATTGTTCGCCCGTGGCTGGGCAGGTGGCGATGTTAACGTAGACACCCGCTTCGACAATTTCAGGGTCATGACCTTGGGAACAACTGGGACGAGCGCTGGCACTGTGCCGGCCGAAGCACAGCCGTTGCGCAGTGTACCGTTCGTGAGCGGAGATGAGGGCGATGCCAGTCCGCACACGCGTTGAGCACAAGGTTCTGCCTCGCGAGTAATCAGGGGTATAATATGGGGAGATGCCCCCCACTTGTGGCACAAACAGAGTACGTTTGCACACACCGCCGGTGGGACACGGCAGATGTCATGTTACCACACACATCCACATTCGCTACGCAGAACTGGAGACAATAGATGATTCTCCCCAAGCCATTCAAGGGTTACTCGCTAGCGACGGTCTCTTATTTGACGCAGGCAATCGGCGCAATCTGCTCCAAAGCATTGATCGATGCATCGTCGATGGAGGCAACCGCCACGTTCTGGTACGCCAGCGGAACGGTGATTAGCTTCCTGTTGCTTCTGTGCAGAAAAGGTGGTTTGAAGTGGCAATCCATTCGGCGCAATCTGTCCGTCTACCTGCAGATCAGCCTGATTATGACAGTGGCGTCTGTGGGGTGGTTTGTCGGTCTGCGGCTGGCGGGACCCGGTCTGGTTGCTTTCATGCAGCAATTGGCGACGGTAATGGGCGTGCTGATGGGTGCGTTCATTCTGGGCGAGCGCATCACGCTGCTCGATGGAATCGGGGCGACATTAGCGGTTACCGGGGCGTTGCTCATCACCTACCGCTCCGAACAAGCAGTGATCTGGGGAATCCTCGCCGCGCTGTTCAATGCGGCAGGCCTGGCGATGCAGAACTTCCTCGTCAAACGGCACGTGCAACGGATCGATGACTTCGAGTTGCTGTTCGTGCGCAGCCTGACAGCAGCGATCGCGATCCCGCTATTCTTTTGGTTCACGTCGGGGATCGCGATGCCTGCGGCCTGGCTGTTGCCGGCTTTCTTCGTGAGCTCATTCGTCGGGTACGTGCTGTTCAACCTGCTCGTGTACGCGTCCCTCGCGTACGCCGACCTCGCGAAAGTCTCAGTGTTGCGTGTGATCACCCCGCCCGCGTCGATGATCGGTGCCTATCTCGTGTTCAACACCGTTCCAACGCAGGCACAGCTCGGCGGTGGCGTGCTCATTCTCATCGGTGTCTCGTTCATTCTGGTCCAGCCGCTGCTCGGCCCGCGCACGCCGCAGGAAACATCGCGCAGCGTATGTAATGAGCCTGTGACAGACGAATGTCCCGGTTGCCGCAGCTGAACCGGCTGGGCAACCTGCATCACTTCACCACGAAAGGCAGGAAAATGTCGTGAGGCCCGGGCGGGTAGAGCTGGACGGTATAGGAGAAGCTGTTTCCCACCGAGTTGATCGCCCGGACGTTGACCTGATGCATGGTGGCACTGAGCAGGCCAATCTGAAACGAGAACGGTTCGAGCGGCTCGTCCCACGCGCCATCGGCGGCGGTCACTGCCCGCCAGATGCCGCCATCCACCTGGTACTCGACCGACTGGATGGTATTGATCGTCGTGTCGGCACGCGACGGTGACGAATAAGCATAATCCATCGCCACGCCGGCCAGACTCCAAATCACGCCATCGCCCCGCTTGCTGAGCCCTGTCCGCCACACTGAAAGCCCTACAGCAGTGTCCAACGGATCGAGAATACCATCTCCATCGGAATCACGCCAGCCGAGCTGCCCGCGTGCACTGGTACTGATGTCGCCCGCCGCGTAAGGCGCGATCTGCCCGCGCATGATGCAGGGCATGTCCATGCCGCACGCATTCTTGGACGGGGTCAGGCTGTTGGAGTTCTGAACGTACAGGTACCCACTCATGGCGGTGCAATTCGTCGACGCGGCGTATCCGTCCTGGGCGAGGAAAATATGTCCCATTTCGTGTGCCATCACCGCGTCCATGTTTCCAGGACCGTATCCATCATTGCCATACGTCATCACCATGAACGGCCCGCCCAGATACGCATAGGCAAAGTACTTGGTTCCGTTTGCATTGGGCGCAAACATATTGTCGGGATCGATGAGATCGTCTACGACAAACGCGATAAAAGCCCAATCGGTGCCATAGCCATCCCGCAGAGCGTTCACGTAGTTCCGCGTCTGCGTCCAGATCGATGTCCCCGGATAGCCCAGGGAAGCCATTACACTGGCGATCCACAACGACTCCTGGCTCTGGCTGCGGGTGATCGGCTCGTAGCCGGTCGGGACGCTCCGCTCCACCCGGTAAGTAAAGGACAGGCCAGCGGCAGGTTCGCGCACCGCCCACCAATTCAACGCAGCGGCGATCTCGCCGACGACAGCGTCCTGTCGTGCGGTCGACCAGTCCTCCTGGTTGGCATCGATCGTACCGTTGCTTTCCGGCATGATGATGCTGACAGCGACGCTGCCCGCCAGGAATTCGCTGGTCTGATAGTAGCCAGGCGGCGTCGAGGTCATCCCTTCGGCAGCCAGTTCCATCGCCGCGGACCGCCCAGGCGGAAGCAACGCATCATCCTGCGGCGGAGCGGGCTGATCGCCTTCCGCCAGCGACACCTCCGCTGGCGGATTGAGCACCAAGCGGTCCCAGACCAGCAGCGCCACATCGAGCGCACTGTCCCGCTGCATGAGTGCGCGCGCATCGAGCGCCGCGCGGTAGACACCGGCAATCTCCGGTTCGGCGGACAGCGCCTTGTCCGCCCCGATAGGCAATTCCCCCACACAACCACGGAACGGGAACAGGTGAGTACACGTTCCACCGTACCACTCGACACGAGCAACTGCCGCCTGCATCGTCGGGAGATCACATGCGTGCAGCTCAATAAACGCAGAAACTGGTACGGGATCAGCGGCAAATGCCACTACTCCTCCCGACCAGCTCATTACGACACAGATAACAAGCGGACCCGTCAGGACAGGGGTCCAGTTATTCTTTTTCATCCAAAGCTTTTCGCACCTCACTCAATACTTGCTGCAGCGTGAATGGCTTCCGAAGGTAACCGCTTACTCCCATATTCATCATCTCGTCCGCCAAACGCTGTTCGGTATTTCCACTCACCATCACTACGTTGACCGAGGGGTCAATTTCCCTCATTCTCAAGTAAGTTCTCATGCCACTCATCCGCGGCATGACCATATCCAGGATCACCAAGTCCACCTCGGCTGCATGCTCCTCGAACCAGACCAACGCCTGGATACCGTCTTCAGCCGCGACGACCCGGTACGCGTTTCGCTCCAGAATCCGGCAGAGCAGATCGCGGATGTGGTCTTCGTCTTCGACAACCAGCACCAGCTCGCCTTGCCCCGCTTCGAGCGAAACCGCATTCTGTTCCGCTTCACCATCGTCGGCATCGACACCATCCGCCTGATGTCTTGCCGCGGGCAACCAGACGCGAAACACCGTGCCCTGACCCACCACACTCTCGGCACGGATCGTCCCATCGTGCCCACGGACGATCCCGAACACCGTTGCCAGACCGAGACCGTTGTGCTGTCCTTGGGACCGGCCCCGCTTGGTTGAAAAGAAGGGTTCAAACATCCGTTCCATCGTCTCGGAATCCATCCCATGTCCCGTATCGCTGACCGACAACTGGACATACGTGCCTGCTTTGCGATCAAGTTCCTGGTAGCCCTGCGGGGTGTCCGGATCGATCGTCTCGGTCCGGATCGTCAGCGTACCCCCGGCCGACATCGCATCACACGCGTTCAAACACAGATTCATAACCACCTGCTGCAATTGGCTCCTATCACCAATGACGATCTCCAGATTCTCGTCCAAAAGCGGACGAATGACGATCGATTTGTCCACCGTCCTACTCAGCAGCAGGATCACTTCCTGCACGACCTTGTTCAGATCGATCTCGCGGCGTTGCTGCAACTCACCACGGGCAAAGGTCAGCAGTTGGGTGATCAGATCCGAGCCCCGATGTACCGACTGTGCGATGACGTCCAGGTCGTTCCGGCGTACATCGTCCACATCCATCGTCCCGCGCAGATACAGAGCATAGCCCAGGATCGAGCCGAGAATGTTGTTGAAATCGTGGGCGATGCCACCCGCCAACGTTCCGACTGCTTCCAGCTTCTGCGACTGCCGCAGGTGTTCCTGCAAACGTACCGTCTCGGTCACGTCACGTACCGAGCGCACCTCCAGGGTACGGCTGCCCAAAGTGATGATCCGCGACGAGAACTCGGCCTCGACCACGTGACCATCCTTGGCAACGAAGGGGACCATCCTCCCGCGAGACTGCCCCTGCCGAATCCCTTCCGCCCAATCCCGATAGGCTCTGTCGCGGCGAGTCAGGAGGTGCAGGTCCCAGATTTCCCGTCCGGCGAGTTCCGCCGGAGCATAGCCCAGCATATCCTGAAAAGCGCGATTGGTCTCGATGATCTGGCCTGTGCTCGCATCTACGAGCAGAATGCCTTCCAGATTGCCATCGAACAGCGAACGGTACCGTTGTTCCGACTCCGTGGTCGCGGCATAGAGCCGGGCATTCTCCAGTACAGTCGCAGCCTGGTTTCCCAACAGGGAGAGAATGTTCACATCGTTTTCGTCAAAGGCGCCATACTGGCTATCGTGGCAGACACTCAATAACCCGATCACCGCTTTCCCGATCACCAGTGGCACGCTCACGATCGAAACCGCACGACACAGACGGCTGAACCCGGCGGGGAAACGGGTATCGCTGCGCACATTGCCCGAGACGAGCAAACGGCCAGATGCCACCACAGACTCCCACACCGGACCGGTGAACGCGTCTGCGACGCAACGTGATTTCTGCAGACATGCCTGCCCACAGTTTTGCTTACACATACTGCGCAGTTCCAACTCGTTCTGATCGTTCAGTAACAAGACACAACTGCTGGTTCCGCCCACCAGTTCCATCGCCCGGCAGGGTATGGCATCCAAAAGCTCCTGCAGCTCGAGATAGGCGCTGATGCCGGTTACCGCTCCGTGCAAGGCCAGCAATTGCTTGTTGACCGAGCTCACGTAGTCGCGTTCGGCAGCCAGATTCTGGTTGAGCAATGCATTCGTCATCACCAGGCTCATCTGGTTCGCCAAGGCTTGCAGCAACTTGAAATCATCGTCGGTCAGCGGGCGGTCCGCCGTCGATTCGATGTTCAACGTGCCGACGACACTGCCATCCAGCGTTACGGGTACGCAGATTTCGCACGTGACCCCGGTACCGACCTCGATGTAATCCGGGTCGTTCAGCACATCGCGAACGAATTGTGCCTGCCCGCTGCGAATGGTCCGCCCAGTCACCCCAGCAAGGGCATTGATACCCGGGCGACTGACGCTGAATCCACCCCGAAAGACCACGTGCCAGTCAACGCCCTGTTTAATCGCGGCGCTGACGACGGGATAGTCGCCAATCTCCATCAGCACCCGTGAGACCTTCCGATAGATCTCCGCCGGGTCGAGCGCGGAATTAGCCGCACGGAGTGCCGCATACAAAATGTGCAGCTCGCGGTTGCGCCGTTCGATGGCCTGCTCGTGGGTCACGAGATCGGAAAGGTCGAGCCCACTCCCGATAAACACTGCTTCGCCCACGCTCTCTTCGCGCAGGACGCAGTTATTCCAAAGCAACGGAATGGCTTTCCCGTTGCTGCCTCTGAAGGTGGTCTCGTGAAAGGGCAACACCTCATTACGATTGCACGCCAACAGCGCCTTCAACATCCAGTCGATCTCATCGGATGGCAGGTAGTCCCAGATCACCTTACCACAGAGATCTTCGTCTTCATACCCGAACAACTCGCGGCTCTTGCGGTTGACCAAAACGATCCGGCCAACCGAATTCCACACGATCACCGGGGCCTCGACCATATCCAACACTTTGGCGATGAAATCGCGTTCGGTGTTGCGCTTGTCCTCCGGCCATTTGTCTCCCGTAAGGTCGCGTACTATGACCAAAATCCCAATAATGCCGCCGTCGCCAGCGAAGAGTGGTGTGCGGACAATCTCGAACCAACGCGTTCCGCAGGACGTCTCCAACAGGTGTTCGTTGACCAGAGATACACCGCTGCTGACAACCTGCACTTCCTCTTCGTGAAAGACCAGCGCATCCCGCGCAGACCAAACATCGAAATCGGTCTTCCCAACCACCTCCGTTTTCTGTTGGCCAAGCAGCGTGCAGTACGCTTCACTACAGTCCAGGTAGACAGAATCCACATCCTTCAAGGCAACCATTTCAGACGTAGCAACCAGCAGGTTCTCGAGCATGCCCCGATAACGGTCTCGCTCCACCACGGCCCATTGGGTTCCTGCAGCGACCTTTTTGACCTGGGTGATATCGCGCATGACACACAACAGGCCAATCACCGTCCCGTGTTCATTCTTCAGCGGGGATTTGGAGAGCTCAAACCACTGTGTGCTATCGCCCGAGAGACGACCGATTTCGCGGGACATGGGCTGTTCGCTCGCCAGTATCTGGAGGTCTTCCTGTTTAAGGCGAGTGACTTCCTCCGGAGGCCAGAAATCGAGGTCGGTTTTACCGGAAATACTCTGCATCGACAGACCCCATAACTCAGCAAAGGCCCGATTGCAGAGCTGATAGGAAAGATCGCAGCGTTTGATTAGCGCGGGGTAGAGCAGCGCGTCCAATACGGAACCATAAGTATCGAATTGTGTGGAAGCCCACGCCCCCGTGGGTTTCAACTCATCACCCTGTGCCGCGATAGCAGTACGCTCCTGTCCGACGACGTTGCGAATGATCGCAGTTCATTTGCTGCTCGACATCGAACGGACGCAACGTTGTCTGTCGTACTTCCAGACATCTATTGTACACAAATCCATCCGCAACTCAAAACGAGATGCCTGCCCCTGGGCAGGCAGGATTCTTGCCGACAAATGTAGCGCCTTTGACACGATCAATGCGTTGGAGAGCTCGCCCACTGGAGCAGACTGTACCAATCTACTGCGGTGCAGACCAGCACACGGTCCGCCCAGGCACAGCACTCCCAAGACAACGACGGTAGCGTCGGAGATTGGCACAGTCTTGACCGACACGAAGATATTCGTGTGCACCTGGCAGATCACGCCGCAAACACGACCTGCCCATTGCTCGCTGGCCTCCAAATTTCCGGATGCACCCGTCTGCTCACTGATGTTCCGTTCACCGGACTTTCGTACGCCAGACCGCGACGGCCCCAACGAGACACACCGGAATCAACCACAGAAAGGCGACGAGCCAACTGCCAGTCTTCTCAATAAGCCAGCCCAATCCCAACGGTCCCAGCAGCATACCGGCATTTTGACCGACCTGAATGACCGCCATCGCCATCCCGCTCAGCCGGGAATCGCCAACGACTTCCGCCCCGGCGGCGAACACACCGGTAGGGACAAAACGACCGGAAAATCCGACCGCCAGAATGACCAACAATACCGCCCACGGCCTGTCCAGGCAGAGCAACACCCACGATAGCCCCATCACGCCCAGCGGCACGACACAAATCCATTTGCGCGAGCCGATGCGATCCGAAAACCACCCGCTGAACGGGATGACGAACATGCTGACGAACGTCGAGATACTGATGAACGTAGCCGAGTAACCCAGCGGGAGCGCATAAACTGTTTCGAGGTATGTCGGCGCCCAGGTGATGAACCCAATGAACGCCGCATTGAAGCAGGCGAAAGTCAGGCTGATGAGCCACAGATCAGGAATCCGCAACACACGGACCAGATCCCGAGCGGAGAGTGTGGGGAGAGGCGGTTCCGCAGCAGTCTGTCCGGTAGCGGGCATAGGCCTGACGAAAATGAAATATAACAGACCGCTACAAACGGCATAAATGCAGCCGAACCACCAGACGGTGCGCCAGCCGCCGTGCACGACGAGCAGCGGCGCAGCGACGAACACAATCGCCTGGCCCAGCGGGACCCACGTTGCCCATACGCCCAGTGGCATCCCACGCTTGTCCGCGACGAACCACAGCGCAACGACCGCCGGCGCGACGACAGCGAGCAGGCTCGTGCCTGTCCCTTCGACGATGCGGCCGAACCACATCGTACCAATGTCACTGCTGGCGGCACCCAACGCCGCACCGGCGGCAACCGCGCCCACCGCCAGCAGACCGGTCAGGCGGTAACCCAGCTTCTGAAACACGAATCCCGCTGGCAACGCGAGGATCAGGCCGGTGATGGCGAAGACGGACATCAGCGATCCGGCTTCCCCGACGGATAGGTTGAAGTCGCCCATCAGCAGGGGCATGAGTGGAGGGACCTTGAACTGATTGAGCGGCGCGGACACACTGGCCAACAGCAGGACCAGCACGACCAACCAGCCGTACCAGCGCGGTGTGAATGCAGTTTTGCCGGCGTCGTTCATCTATTCGCGCTCACCAAAACCGGTCAGAAAGCTGAAATCCGTGTGCGCAGGCATGTCATCGACGAAACCTCGCAGGAAACGGAGCGCGTAGACCGCGTCGTTCAGATCGGCTAATTCGACGGGAGAATGCGAATAGCGACGCGAAAGCCCCAGCCCGCCGGTCGGGACGCCCTCCCGCGTCAGGTGAACCGCCGTCGAATCGGTGAAACTGATCTCGACCATCGTCGCCGGCTGGTAGGGAATATCCCGGCGTTCCGCCGTCTCGATCATCCACCGTTTGACGGCCGGGTGGATGAGGTGCCCGAGCACTTTGTCGCCACAAGCCAGCAGAAAAACGGGACCCCGACCGAGCCCCGCTGGCATCTGGGCATAGAAATCCACATCCGGTGTATCGCCAGCCATGAAGGTATCCAGGACGATGGCATAATCGGGTTTGGCCCGCCGAGCAGCGACCCGTGCCCCGCGGCTGCCAACCTCTTCCTGCACGGCGACGACAACGGTCAGGTCGTGTTCGGGAACGATGCCCTGCAATTCGCGAAATAACTGCAACAGGAGCGCACAACCCAGCCGGTTGTCGATCGCCTTTCCCGTAACCCGGTCAGGGTTATCCAACACCTGCAGAGGGCTGTAATAGGTGATTGGGTCGCCGACGCGAATGCCCATCTCGGCAACCTCGCGCTCGCTCTGCGCACCGACATCGACGTATAAATCAGGAATGGCGAGAACAGCGGACTCACCGCCGGCCAATTGCAGGTGTCCGGAACGCACACCGATCACGCCTACGTGACCCTTGACGTGCACGTGCCGTCCGACCATGAGCGCCGGCAGCGTGCCGCCAAGCCGTTCGAGGCGCAAGAAGCCTGCTGGCTCGACGCTTTTGACAAGCGCGCCGATCTCGTCGCTGTGTGCGAACAGGGCGAGGTGTGGTCCGGGCCGTCGCCCGCGGCGCTGGGCATAGAGGTTGCCCAGCGGGTCCACTTCCACCATATCGGCCACGGGGGTAAAGGCATCACGCAGGTAGGCGACGACCGGCTGTTCAAACCCCGGCGCACCATCCAGCGCGGTCAGTGCGCGCAATTCAGCACGAAGTATGTCTTTAATCGAGGTATCCATCATGTTTTCCCCTGTTCCCTTCTGAATGGGCTGAATAGATGCTCCAACGATACCACAAGAGACCCGTTAATGCAACGAGAAACAGCGGAGAACACAGTGCTGTACACTGACAACAGAAAAGACCCGAGTATAAAACTCAGGTCTTCAGTGCCGAAGGTGGGATTTGAACCCACACGGGCCTAATGCCCACTGCGCCCTGAACGCAGCGTGTCTGCCGTTCCACCACTTCGGCGCACTGTTCAATTGACAAATACACTGTACCACGATTCCAGGTTTTTGTCAAACCGCCTGGGGTGTGTTATAATGGGAACACAGTACTAACTGTCCGTATCTTAGGAGAGGGCATACCGATTGGCTGACCCATTCCACAGTGCCTTAATTTAAGGAGGAGACTCATGAATTTGACGTTTGGTGACGGATTTAAGTTCGGATGCGGTTTCCAAGTTGCAACCCTGCTTTTCGCGATCGGTATGACCATCCTGGGAGCTATCATCTTCCTCCTATTCAGCATTCTGGGTGTGTCGTATCTCAGTGTCCTTTCCAACTTGCCGACCGGATGATCCGCGGTCCACACCAGCGCGATTTGGATCCGGTAGCCATTCACCAGTCAATGCTCCGTCATTCCATAAACGAGAACAACCCCGGAATAGATCGGGGTTGTTTGCTGTCAGCGTATCAAATAGTCGCACTGCCGGCTCGCTTCCCAGCGCGAGTTTTACGTTACGCACCGGCGCGGAAACACGGCAATGGTTCGCGCTTGTGTGCGGAGGTGGCGAGCATCCGTTCGACCTGCGACACGTCTTGCGGGTCGATTCCGGCGGTATCACCGGCGTCCAACGCGGCGATGACACGATCCAGACGCTCGTAGGTGATGCCCATCTCGCCTTCGTCGGTCTGTCCCGCCCACAATCCCCCGCTGGGCGGTTTGTTG
>ENA-OSEO01003290-OSEO01003290.1-sediment-metagenome-genome-assembly--contig:-NODE-3290-length-19567-cov-4.015700_pt1 | contig 19567 bp, 16 predicted proteins | sample MGYA00237883_ERZ534232 | MGnify/ENA metagenome assembly ERZ534232
CCTTTCCCTTCAAAAAAGGGGGAAATTGTTCTTTTCCCTTTTTTGAAGGGGGGCAAATTATTCTCCTCCCTTTACTAAAGGGAGGCCGGGAGGGATTTTAAAACGATATCGTATTTGACCTTTGCGGCGGATCGGTTTATACCGGTTGCCGTTTTCGCTTCGCACCGGTCCGTGGCGAAGAAAGGGGAGTTTCTTTTTTCTTTTTTATAAACCGTCTCGAAATAGTATTTACCGATTCGGACCCCCCCCTCCCCAACCCTCTCCCCCATTTTGGGGGAGAGGGCAGGGTGAGGGGGCTATCGATGCCAAGACAATGATGAGACCCTTAATACAACGGAAAATGGCATGCGGCTGAAAGACAAAGTGGCGATTCTGACCGGCGCCGGTTCCGGTATCGGCAAGGCGACGGCGCTTCTGTTTGCCCGAGAAGGGGCCCGGGTGATGCTGACCGGCCGGCGGGAAGCCCCGCTCCAGGCGGTGGCGGATACCATCCGCTCCCAGGGGGGCACCGCAGCCTATCGCCCGACGGATGTCACCCGGGGGGATCAGGTTCAGGGCCTGGTCAGCGCCACCCTTTCGGCATACGGCAAACTGGACATCGTCTTTGCCAATGCGGGCATCAATCCGTCGCGCACCACGATTCTGGAAACCACCGAGGCGGCCTGGCATGAAACCCTGGAAACCAACCTGACCGGGGTGTTTCTGACCTGCAAGTACAGCCTGCCCGCGCTGATCGACAACGGCGGGGGGGCCATCGTGGTCACCTCTTCCATGGTGGGCATGACCGGGGTGCGAAACCGGATCCCCTACGGCGCGGCCAAAGGCGGGGTCAATCAGCTGGTAAAGTGCATGGCCATCGACTGCGCCCCGTACCATGTTCGGGTCAATGCGGTTTGCCCCGGCAGGGTCATGAGCGAAATGGTGGCCCATCTCCAAGGCGCCGACGGCCAATGGGGCGGCATCACCAAACCCTACCCCCTGGGGATGAGGGGAGAGCCCAAGCATGTGGCCCATGCGGTGGTCTATCTGGCCTCGGATGAAGCCGAATGGATGACCGGGGTTCTGCTGCCCGTGGAGGGGGGGTATTTGACCTATTAAACATATCCATCCAGGAGGGGTGTCATGAATAAAATCAGACTCGGCCCGGAAACCTTTATTTATCCCAAACCGGCGTTTTTGATCGGCGCCAATGTCGATGGAAAACCCAATTTCATGGCCGCTGCATGGTGCGGGATCGTCAACAGCGAACCCCCCATGATCAGCGTGTCCATCCGTCCCCAGCGCCACACCATCAAGGGCGTGCGGCAGACCGGAACCTTTTCGGTCAACATCCCCTCCGAATCCCAGGTCAAAGAAATGGACTACTGCGGGATCTATTCCGGGGCCCGGGAAGACAAGAACAAGACCTGCGGGTTTACGGTGTTCTACGGGAAGCTGGACGCAACCCCCTTGATCGCGCAGTGCCCCGTCAATCTAGAGTGCAAGGTGCTCCACGAGTTGAAACTGGGCACTCATTTTCTTTTTGTGGGCCAGATCGAAGAGATCCATGCATCCGAAAATGTCCTGACCAACGGGCTTCCGGATGTGGAAAAAATCCGGCCGATCATTTACAGCTCCGGTGCCGAAAGGATCTACCACGGCCTGGGCGCCCGGCTGGGACCCGCCCATAAGGCGGGAATGGGGTTGAAAGAAAAGTAACCCCTAAAATCCCAGGTCCTCATCGATCAAAACGACGGTGATCCGACCCTTCGGGTAGGACTTTTCGGTTATCGTCCAGGTATTGCAGAGCCGATCGGGCCCCTGACACTCCTGGCAATAGGATGTTTTGGCACACGGGGTTTTGGTGTTCAGCCGCATGGCATTGATCGGTGCGGCCACGCTCTTGACCCGATAGAAGGCGTCCTCGAGGTCCGGCACGATCTTGTTCCGCCCGGCGAACACCACCACGTGCTTGGGCCCGTAGGTGAGGGCCGCCACACGGTTTCCGGTCCGGTCCAGGTTGACCAGTTGTCCGTTTTCCGTGATCGCGTTGGACCCGGTCAGATACAGATCCACCTGAAACGCCCGGCGCCTTCGGTTTCCGCTCTCTTCCGGGGCAATCCCCTTTTCAAAGGCATCGATGACGTCAAGATCGCCGCGGCGCGTGAGCTCCCCCAAAAGGCCCGTTGCCCCCACCGTCGCCGAGCCACCCCAGGATACGGAGGCCGCTCCGATCTGCGGGAAAAGGGTCTCCAGAAAGATCCGTTTGGCCTCCTGCACATCGGCTGCCAGGATGACCGAAAAGTTGTTTTTTTCAAGGGCTTCCTTTACCGCGGACAATCGTATCTGCCAGAAATTTTTCACAAACGGCTCCATGCGCGCCTCCTTGGGTCCATTGGATGAATCCGAAGCGGATCATCTCCAAAGATCCGTATCCATTTTTAACCCATCTGTCAACCCGCCCCTTGCTTAACCCCAGGGCAATCGCACCTGATCCTATGGCCAAATTTACATGCGTTTGCCCTGTGCTTTACCCCTGCCTTATTATCGATTATAATGCGGTCGACGACGGAACCTCCAAGGGAAACGGCAACAGGGCGCCAAATGAAAAGGGAACCCCCCACCGATGATTTCCAGCTCGATCTCTCCTTCAAGGTGTTTTTCGAGCTCATGGCCAAACGGGTCAATGAAATCCTTCTCGTTTCCAGCCCCTACGATGCGTTTATCATGGAAGAGGACGGCCGGCTGGCCGAACGGATCATCCACGAATATCGAGGGCTGAACCTGACCCGCCCGCCACGGTTGACCTGGAAATCCACTGCGGGGGATGCCCTGGCCGCATTGTCTGAAAAAAGATACGATCTGGTTCTGACCATGCCCCGCATCGATGACATGGACCCGTATACCTTCGGACGCAAGGTCAAAAACATCTACGGCGATCTTCCGGTCTTTCTTCTCACCCATGATACGGGAAATATCTCCTCGGGCCGGCGGGTCGCCGATGGTTCGGCCATCGATAGAACCTTTGTCTGGCTGGGCAACACCGATCTTCTGATGGCCCTGGTCAAAAGCGTTGAGGACCGGATGAACGTCGCCCACGACACCCAGCGGGCCCTGGTTCGGGTCATCATCCTGGTGGAGGACTCTGCCTTCTACCGCTCCTCGCTGCTGCCGCTGTTGTACAGGGAAATCGTATTGCAAACCCAGGCCGTCATGGAAGAATCCCTCAACGAAGCCCATCGGATCCTGCGCATGCGTGCACGGCCCAAGATTCTTTTGGCCGAATCTTTCGAAGAAGCGCTCGATGTCTACAGGCAATACGAGCCCTATGTTCTCTGCGTTCTTTCCGATGTGCGATTCAACCGGGGCGGTAAGATGGACGACGGGGCCGGATTCTCACTGCTGTCCATGATCAAACAGGAATCCCCGCATCTGCCCTTGCTGGTTTTCAGCTCGGAAGAAACCAATCGACGGGCGGCCGAGTCCATCCCGGCGGTGTTTCTGGACAAAAACAGCCCCTCGCTTCACACCGGGATTCGCGATTTCCTGGTCGATTACCTGGGATTCGGGGATTTCGTGTTCCGGCTGCCGGACGGCACCGAAGTGGGCCGGGCATCCAATATCCTGGCCATGGAGCGGATCCTGCCGTCCATTCCGGAAGAATCGGTTTTTCATCACGCCATCCACAACGATTTTTCGACCTGGCTGATGGCCCGTTCCGAAATTCATCTGGCCTCCCGGCTTCGACCGGTCAAGGCGACCGACTTTTCGAGCATCGGGGAAGCCAAGCGGTTTTTGATCGAATACCTCCACCAAAGCCGAAGGGAACGGCAGCGGGGGATCGTGGTCGATTTTGTTCCCGACGAGTTCGATCCGGAAACGGATTTCGTCAAGATCGGCAAAGGTTCGCTGGGCGGAAAGGCCAGAGGGCTGGCGTTTGTCTGGGAGTTGTTGAAGCGAAACCCCGATCTGCAGCGAAAATATCCGGACGTCTCCATCACCGTCCCGCCCATGTTGGTCATCGCCACCGACGGCTTTGATGCATTCATCACCGCCAACGACCTCAACCCGCCGGCATCGGAGGGGATCGATGATGCGGCCGTATGGAAGGCCTTTCTTGCCGGACGATTCCCCGAACGGCTCTATCGGATTCTGGAAAATTACCTCGGCCATGTTTCCTGTCCGCTGGCGGTGCGGTCCTCGAGCCTTTTTGAAGATGCCCTGTATCATCCCTGTGCCGGCATCTACAACACCTACATGCTCCCCAACAATGATCCGGACCCGACCCTCCGGCTCAAACAACTCGTCCAGGCCGTCAAGCTGGTCTACGCCTCCACCTATCTTGAAACGCCCCGGGCGTTCGCCCAGAGAACGGGGCTCCGGATCGAGGAAGAAAAGATGGGGGTCATCATCCAGCAGCTGACCGGCCGGCCCTGGGGGGATTATTTTTATCCGGCCATCTCGGGGGTGGCCCAATCGTACAATTTCTACCCCATTGCTTACATGAAACCCAACGACGGAATCGTGCACCTTGCGCTCGGACTCGGAAAAACCGTGGTTGAGGGGGGAACCGCGCTGCGGTTTTCTCCAAGATATCCCCAGTTCATCCCGCAGTTTTCATCGGTAAAGGACATGCTGAACAATTCCCAGCGCCTTTTTTATGCGCTCCGGTTGGCCGGCATACCCGGGGATTTCCCACCGCAGACCGATTCGACATTAGCCGTTTTGGATATCGATGAGGCGCGGGACCATCCGGCCGTCCAACGACTGACCAGCGCCTTTATTCACGAAGACCAGCGGGTTCGGGACTCGTTTCAGGACACCGCCCAGCTGATTCTGACCTTCGCCAGCATCCTCAAATACAAGCTTTGGCCCCTTCCGGAGATCCTCAACGACCTTCTGGTCTTGGGCCGGAAGGGAATGGGATGCCCGGTTGAAATCGAATTTTCACTGAACCTGCCGTCCGGAAAAGACCCCAGGGCCGAATTTTCCATATTGCAGCTGCGGCCCATGGCGATGAGTCATATCGGCATGGAGATCGAGATCAGCGAATCGGATCGGCTCGCCGCCTTCTGCTTTTCCAAAAACGCGCTGGGGCACGGGGTTTTCAACGATATCGCCGATATCGTTTTTGTAGTCCCTGAAACCTTTGACCCGGCCAAAACTTTTCACATCGCGGCTGAAATCGGAAAAATCAACAGCGGTCTGGCCCGGCAAAAGCGCCGGTACCTGCTGATCGGCCCGGGCCGGTGGGGTTCGGCGGACCGATGGCTGGGCATTCCGGTAAACTGGAACGACATATCGGGGGTGGGTGCGATTATCGAAACAACGGCGGAAAACCTTCACGCCGACCCCTCCCAGGGATCCCACTTCTTTCACAACATCGTCTCCATGGGTATCAGTTATATCAGCGCCGGACAAAAGGACGAAGCGCATATCGACTGGAAGTGGCTTCAGGGGCTGGATACGGAGCACCAGTCCGCCTTTGTTCGGCATGTTCGCCTCAACCGGCCGCTGACCCTCAAGATCGACGGGAAAAACTCACAGGCGGTCATTCTTAAGGGATAGCGGATTTGGGATTAACCTTACCATGTCTTTAGAGGAGCCTTTGGATGGACACCACCGAAATCACATTCTCGACCGACGGCCCGATCGCAACGCTGACCCTGAACAACCCGAAAAAGGCAAACGCGCTGTCCCGACGGATGATTGCTGAAATTACGGATGCACTTGCGGCTGTGGCCGACGATGAAACCGTCAAGGTGGTCATCATCAACGCGGAAGGGCGCCATTTTTGTGCCGGCCACTACCTTGCGGAAATGATCCAAGGCGGGCTCAAGGAATACCAGACCATTTTCGAGCAGTGCGCCCGGATGATGCGGCTGATCCATGATATCCCCCAACCCGTCATCGCCCAGGTGCACGGGGTGGCGACGGCAGCCGGGTGTCAACTGGTGGCATGGTGCGATCTTGTGGTTGCCGAAACCGGGGCGCAGTTTGCAACCCCGGGCGTAAAGATCGGGCTTTTTTGCACCACCCCCATGGTGGCGATCACGCGGGTCATCGGCAGAAAGGCGGCCATGGAAATGCTTCTCACCGGCCGGCTCTTCTCGGCCCAGGAAGCAAAGGAGCTGGGCTTGGTCAACCGGGTCGTCCCCCGGGAAGATCTGGCCGATGAAACCCTGAAGCTGGCCAAGCAGATCGCAGAGGCCAGCCGGTTCGTGTTGGCCCTGGGGAAAAAGGCCTTCTACGCACAGATCGATCAACCCGACCAAAAGGCGCTGGAATATGCGACCCATACCATCATCCTGAACATGGGGGCCGAAGATGCGCAAAACGGTATCCAGGCGTTTCTGGAAAAAAAGGTCCCCGAGTGGAAAAACCGGTGAACTTGCCCCCCTGAATTTACGACGGCTCAGCCCCCCGCCGCCGGAGCACCCCCTTACGGGGATGAAGGTGCGGTTGTTTGACCCTGAACCGCCAAGGTTCGAAGCGAGTGCCCGGCCAGGGCGACAAACCGTTCAAAGTGGCGCCTGCCCTTCCGGTCTCTGAGAAACAGGTTTTATGAATTTTCTGTTGACAATCATTTTTTATCTTTTATAATTGCCGACAATCTTCAATATTCAGTAAATTGCCAAAAATTATTTTAATATATTGATGAAAACTTACTCGAAATATGCCACAGAAGTGCAGGCCATCCGCAGTCAATCCATCGTAGATATCGTATATCGCCAGATACAGGAGCTCGTTTTCAAAAATAAAATCCTTCCCGGTGAACGCATCAACGAATACAAACTTGCCGAAATGTTAACAATAAGCCGGGCGCCTATCCGGGAGGCCTGCAGGCAACTTGAAAAAGAAGGCTTGGTTGAAATTAAAAAAAATCAGGGCGTATTCGTAAAGAACGTGAATGTCGAAGAGGCGATTGAGCTTTACGAGGTTCGTGCCGCCCTTGAGGCGTTGGCTGCCGAACTCGCTGCCGAGCGAGCGAAAACTGAAGATTTCGATAAGCTGGAAGAAAACATGCTAATGTTGAGCCGGTATGCTGACTCGGACGAGGAATCCTATTTCAATGCCCATATCGAGTTCCACTGGACGATCATCAGAGCTGCGGGAAACCAGAGTCTCTCGTCCATGTTGGAAATGACTGGAAAGCGGCAACGGCTATTCAGAAAACAAACCTTTCTTATTCTTAAAGACCTGAGGTCTTCAATGCGCCAGCATAAGCGCATTGTGGACGCACTAAGGAGTCGAAACGGTAAGGAAGCTGCAAAATTAATGCGGCGACATATTTTGGCGGGGAAAACACGGATTTTGAACATGCCGGTTACCACGGGGGGTGAGGCTCCCGCCCGACCGGCCCCGACCGACGAAAACTGACGCAACGCGGCTTACCGTAAGAACAGACAGCCGATGCACCACATGCAGTGTTCCCGCATGAGGAAGGAATCTGTTGTTTAATTACGCCCTTAGAAGAATCATTCTATTGATACCCATGCTTCTGGGGATTTCCATCGGGGTTTTCTTGGTTCTGCATCTCATCCCGGGGGACCCGGCCAGATCGGCCGCCGGTCCCGACGCCTCAGAAGAAGACGTGGAAATGATCCGAAAAAGTTACGGCCTCGACAAGCCCCTGCCTGTCCAATACGGGTTATATCTAAAAAAATTGATCCAGGGAGATTTGGGGAGATCCTTTCGAACCCGGCGGCCCGTCACCCAGGAGATCGGCCAAAGGCTGCCCGCCACCATAGAGCTTTCGGTCTGCGCGATGCTGTTTGCAGTCCTTTTGGGTATACCCATCGGCATTCTTTCCAGTTTAAAGCCCAAAACCTTCCTGGATAATATTGTCACCTACTTTGCCGTATTCGGCATTTCTATGCCCATATTTTTCCTCGGGCTCGTTTTGATGATCCTTTTTTCCTCAGTGCTCACGTGGCTTCCCCCGACGGGGCGCGGGGGGATCGCACATCTGATCCTCCCCGGCATCACCCTGGGCCTTCCCTATGTGGCAACCGTGGCCCGATTGACACGCTCCAACATGCTGGACGTGCTATCCGAGGATTATATTCGAACCGCACGATCCAAGGGCCTCTGCGAACGGGTGGTTATTTATAAACATGGACTGGTCAATGCGTTGATTCCAGTAGTCACCCTTCTCGGGGTCTATTTCGGCCGGATGCTCGGCGGGGCGGTGATTACCGAGACGGTCTTTGCCTGGCCCGGATTGGGGAGGTACATGATTGAAGCCATCGTCTTGCGGGATATTTATGTCGTCCAGGGAACCATCCTGGTGTTTGCAATCTCCGTGGTGCTGGTAAATCTGATCGTGGATCTCTTGTACGGCTTTCTCGATCCAAGGATTACCTACTCTTAGGAACCGAACGGTGATAAAATTTCTTGCTTTCCTGGTAAGATCAAAAGATTTCAGCGCGATCGGCGGCCTCATCGTTGTCGCGGCCTTTATCCTTACCGCTGTCTGCGCCCCCTGGTTGGCTTCATGGGAATCGGCGACCAAGGTCGCTCTGCAACATTCCCTGTTGAAACCTTCCCAGCAACATGTTTTGGGCACGGACGAGATGGGCCGGGATCTGCTGGTTCGGATTATTTGGGGGGCAAGAATCTCCCTGGTTGTCGCCATATTGAGTGTGAGTCTCAGTCTGGTTGTCGGGGTTTTCATCGGCGCCCTGGCCGGATACTATGAAGACAAAAGGCTGAGCTTCATCACCATGCGCATCATGGATTCCTTGATCGCCTTTCCCCGGATTTTATTGGCGATCATGCTGATTACGATCATGGGCACCGGGATCGTCAGCCTCACGACGGCCATCGGACTTTCCACCATACCCATTTATGCCCGGCTGATCCGGGGCCCCGTGCTTTCATTGAAGAAACGCGAATATGTCTTGGCGGCAAAATCCATCGGAACGGGGGATTTGTCAATTTTGTTCAAGGAAATATTGCCCAACACCTTGTCGAATATCATCGTCCAAGGCACCATTTCCATTGCGGAAGCGATTCTCATTGCGTCCGGACTGAGCTTTCTGGGTTTGGGTCCCCAGCCCCCCATCCCCGAGTGGGGGGCGATGATCGCATCCTCCCGGGCATACATTCGAAGTGCCCCCCACGTCGTCTTTGCCCCGGGGATTGCCCTTTTTGTTGTAATTCTGGGTTTTAATATTTTGGGCGATGGGCTGAGGGATTACTATGACCCTCGTTTTAAAAAAACACAACGCGGTTGATTCGAATTAACACTGATCAGAAGAAGGGAGGTGATAAACCCACACGTAAAGGCCGAAGCCGTAGTGTCCAGATCATTTCTAATTCCAAAAGGAGGCAATCATGGAAATGTGGAAAACTCACAAACGGTTCATTTTCTGCTTTGCAGTGGCGATACTGTTCCTTGCATCACTCCTTGCAGGGAACTCCCAATCCCATGCCTTCACCCTTAATTTTGTCGAAGGATCCCCGATCGATACGCTGGATCCATCCATCCAAAGGAGCCGGCCGACCCAAATCGTTGTGGATCACCTGTTCAACCGGCTGGTCGGCTGGAAAGACACCAAGTTGTCGGACATCGTCCCCGACCTTGCCGAATCATGGGAACTGAGTGACGATAAACTCACCTGGACCTTCAAATTGAGAAAAGGTGTCACCTTTCACGACGGCACCCCATTTAACGCAGAGGCGGTAAAATTCAATCTTGAACGGATCGTCGACCCGAAATTGGGTTCTCCCAACCGGTCTATGTTCACGCCCATAAAGGTCATCACGGTCATCGATGATCACACCATCGCCTTTAAAACCGAGAAACCGTACGCGTCCATGCTGGATAATTTGGCTGAATCTTCCATATCCATGAACAGCCCTGCCGCTGTCAATAAATGGGGGAAAGATTACGGTCAACACCCGGTGGGCACCGGACCGTATATGCTCAAAGAGTGGATTCCCGGGGAGAAGTGTGTCATCGAAAGATACCCAAAATACTTCGGAAAAAGGTCGAATCCCGATGTCATTATCTATCGGCCGGTTCCGGAAGGGGGCGCCCGGGTCATCGAGCTGGAATCGGGTAATGCGGATATTGTCAACCGGATTCCACCGGAAGCAGCCGGCAATCTGAAAAATGATCCGAAAATCAAGCTGGCGGTAATCCCCAGTTCATTTCAGGTATTTTTCGAATTGAACAATGCCCGCCCCCCCTTCAACGATGTGCGGGTCCGCAAGGCGGTGAACTATGCCATCGACAGGCAGGCCATCGTCGAAAAAATCCTCGGAGGATTCGGGGAGGTACCCGATGGCTTGTTCCCCCCCGGCGTGCAGGCCCGGGTGGCGCTCACCCCTTACACCTATGATATCAATAAGGCAAAAAAGCTCCTGGCCGAGGTTTATCCCGACGGATACAAGGGCAAGGTGGTCATCTGGACGCCCCAGGGACGTTACATGAAAGACAAAATGGTCTCCGAGGCGGTTCAAGGCTATCTCAATGAGCTTGGCTTTCAAACCGAAATGCGGGTATGGGAATGGTCCAGTTATCAGAAAACACTCTATCGCCCCGAACCCGGGAAAGGCACCGGCAAAGGGAGCAATGATGCAGACATGTGGATGCTGGGCACATCCATCCCGACGGCCGATTGGAGACTGACGCGAAAGCTGGAGACCGGCAACGGATCCAACCTTACGGGATACAGCAATAAACGCGTCGATGAATTGCTGAGTGCCGCCCGGACCGAAATGAATTACGCAAAAAGAAATCAAATGTACGCCGAGATCCAGAAAATATTTTGGGAGGTAGATCCGGGCTGGCTCTTCTTGTTCAATCAGGTCCAAATCATCGGGATGAAGAAAAACATCGACGGACTCGATGCCTATGCGTATGAAGTACTTCTCTTTGATGAAGTAACCAAGAAATAGGTTTTGCAGCATCTTGGATGAGGCCCTATGTTCTGAGTGGAGTGATGCCTCTTGAATCGCCCTGGAGAGAGGCATCACTCGCTCCACTTTAGCTTAACATCGGTCCCTCACCCCAACCTTCTCCCCAATTCCGGGAAGCGGGAAAACCCTGCCGTGCACGTGCTACGGAGGTTGAGGGAGCGCGGCCTGTACACAGGATTCCGAGCCGGTAAATAATAGGCATTCACGGCGGAATCGTGCAACGCAAAAAATGCCCCGCCGATTCAGGTCTGTCTGAATGAAGCGCCACAGGAGGTTGCAAAAATGAGAGAAAGGCTAAATGCGGACCCTTCGGGTATAATCATCCAATATATTTACGGACCGCGGCTTTTTGAAAATATCGAACGCGACTTTCACACGATGATGAAAGTCAACAAGGCTCACGTTGTAATGCTCGTCGAACAGAACATCATTCAACGGGAAGCCGGTGCGGCCATTTTAAGTGCCCTTCTGTCATTGGCGGAGGCCGGGTATGGTGCATTGAATTTGGATCCGAGGAAAGAAGACCTTCACTTCAACCTTGAAAGTTACCTTATTGAAAAGCTCGGCGCCGAAGTCGGGGGACAACTGCACACCGGAAGAAGTCGAAACGATCTGTATGCAACCATTCAGAGAATGGCTGTCAGAGATTCGGTCAACCATCTCACGGGAATGGCTCTCGACACAAGGGGGTGCATTCTCGAAACCGCCCAAAAAAACATCGATGCCGTCATGACCGGATATACCCACCTGCAGCCGGCCCAGCCGATCACTTTGGGCCACTATCTATCCGGAATCTCTGATGCATTGCGGCGAGACACGTTTCGACTGACCAGGGCCTATGAAACGGTTAACTTATCTCCCCTCGGTACCGGGGCTTTGGCCGCAACCGGATTCCCGATCGACAGACAGTTGACCGCCGATCTGCTCGGTTTCGACGGCCTCATGGAAAACTCCCTGGATGCCGTTGCATCCCGGGATTACATCCCCGAAATTCTTGCAGCGCTGTCGCTCCTATCGATCACTTTTGGACGGTTGAACCAGGATTTTCATACCTGGTACAGCAACGAATTTTCTTTCATCGACATCACCGATGAAATCGCCGGTACGAGCAGCATCATGCCACAGAAAAAGAACCCAAGCCCCCTTGAACACGTGAAAGCAAAATCGGGGCATATCTTCGGCGCCTTGATCTCCGCACTGACATGCCTGAAAGGGACCCATTTCATGCATTCCCGGGAAGCGGGCACGGAAAGCATCCACTTGTTTAAAGAGGGCGTGGAGCAGGCCGAGGCGATCATGGCGCTTTCAAAGGCCGTGGTCGAGGGGTTGATCGTCAAAAGGGAACGGATGGTACAGCGGGCGTCCGAAAATTTCTGCGCGGTAACGGAGCTTGCCGATACACTGGTTCGTGAGTTTGGGCTATCCTTCCGGGTATCCCATGAAATAGTCGGCACACTCGTTAAAGAATCTTTGGGAAAAGGGCTCAGCAACTCTTCGGCCATAACTGCCGATATGCTCAATACGGTGATCCGGCGTATCACCGGCAAAAGCATTTCCGTGAGCGAGGATATCATTCGGGCGGCATTGGATCCGGTTGAGAATGTGCATAAAAAATCGGTAACCGGTGGACCGGCGCCCGAAGAAGTCGAACGGATGCTGCTTCGAGCCCAAAACGATGTTAAAAAAGAACGGGAGCTTCTGGAGAATCGAAAACAGGCGCTCATCGAAGCGGACCGAAAGCTTGGGGTTCGTGTTCGAGCGGTTATCGGAAAATAGCCAGTGAAAAACGCCGGTTGATCTCTGCGATCCGGGTGATGTGGATAGAAAGGAGCGAAGGATGAAACCCAAACCGAAATTTACGGTCTGCGGAGCCGGAAATGGCGGTCATGCCATGGCTGCGGAGTTGGCCCTCAAAGGCTATGAAGTCAAAATGTTTGACTTTCCCGAATTCGAAAACGCATTGACCCCCATCCGGGAGAAAAAGGGCATCACCGTTTTTTGTGACATCGACAACTTTACCCAGGGGAAGGGAGAGCATTTTGCCCATATACCGATCGCAACCACCGATGCTGATGAGGCCCTCGCCGAGGCGGACATCGTGATGATCGTCGCCCCGGCATACGCGCATGATCGGTTCATCAGCGAGTTTGGCGGAAGACTTCGAAGCGGCCAGACCCTGATCCTCAATCCCGGGGGTTTCGGGGGTGCGATTCAATTCAAAATGGCACTCCAGCGTGCCGGAACACCAGGGGTAAGGGTCTCGGAATCCGCCACCATGCTCTATTCCTGTCGTCTCAAAGGCCCTGCCCAGGTCCATGTGGCCGGTAAAAAGCTTCAAGTGCTGTTGGGCACTTTCCCAAACATCGATACGCCCGCAGTGATTGAATCCCTGAAGTCCGCGTATCCTGAATTTATTCCCGTGCAGAATGCGCTGGAAACCGGTTTCGCCCGTCCGTCAATCGCCATGCATCCGGTTCCCGTCATCATGAACACAACGAATATCGAGCAGAAGGGCGCCTATGCCTACACAGCCTACGCGATTACCCCGACCATCGCCCGGGTCATAGAGGCCATCGATCATGAGCGGATGCAAATCCTCAAAGCCCTGAACATGAAGCCGGCGCCGCTGAAGGATATGCTCACCCTTCATTATGGGGTAACGGGAAAGGATTTCTATGAAACCGTCACCCGTGTTCCCGCGTATCAGAACCATAACGCACCGCCCAAAATAAATTACCGCTATATCACCGAAGACGTTCCCTTCATGGATGTCCCGGCGGTGCAACTCGGCAATGCATTGGGCATTCCCGTGCCGATGCTGACGGCGGTTGTCAATTTTGCCAACGCCATGCTGGGAACCGACTTCTGGCAGTCCGGTAGAAGCCTTGACAAGCTGGGCCTCTCGGGTTTGAGCAAAGACCGGATGATCGCCTTCCTTGAAACCGGGAAAAAATAGAGATGGCCGCGTCTGAGAAAACATCTCGATTCCAGCCGCTTCAAATCAATAATCAGGAGGCATAGCTTCATGAAAATTACCGATCTAAAAACCACATTCGTCACTATTCCATTTGACCAGGGGGGGTTTACCACCACCGGTGCACCGAACATCATAAAAAAAAGCGATTCGTTCACCCTGATTCGGGTATTTACCGATGAAGGGATCACCGGTATCGGGGTCCAGGATGTCCATTTTCCCGAGTGGGGGACATATGTCGAAAGGCTGATCAAACCCATCTTGATGGAAACCGTCATTTCGCCGACCCATGTGGAACGTTTTGCCGCGTACATTCGAGAGCAACCCATGGGTCGGGCCCTGAGCCCCATGCCGTGCGGGGTGGAAATCGCTTTGTGGGATGCCCTGGGGAAAAAGGCGGGGTTACCGATTTATAAAATGCTGGGCGCCTATCAGGATCGGGTGAAGGCATATGTTTCGGTGCTTGAGGAATACCCGCCGTGGAGTCCGAAAAAATGGGCGGAATACACCGAGCGCATTCTTCAGGAAGGATACAAGGCCATCAAATTGCATGTGGGAAAAATATGGCCTGAACCGGAAAAGACCGTTGAGGTCGTCAAGACCATCCGGGATGCCTGTGGATACGGATTCGACCTGATGGTCGATGTCATGCATGCCTGGGAATCCAAGCCGGTTTTCGACCTTCACAACGCCATCAAATGCGCCCGGGGATTGGAAAAATATGGCGTATTGTGGCTGGAGGAGCCGCTTCCCCACCTGCTCAATCCCGATCTCTGCGCACAATTGTGCGAAGCTGTGGATATACCGATTACAGGCGGCGGCGCGATGAACGGATGGTATAATTTCAAAACGCTGCTGGAGAAAAAAGCCCTGGATATTGTTCAACCGGATGTTCAGCATGTCGGCGGAATTTCAGAAACCAAGCGGATCGCTGTCTTGGCGGAAGCTTATGGCCGCGTTTTTGAGCCCCATATGTGGGGGGTTGGGATTGCACTGGCTGCAAATCTCCAGATCCTTGGCTGCACCCAGAGTCAATGGTTGGAGTATTGCTATCATCCCCCCTATTGGACGGTCGACATACGCGACTGCATGCTCAAAGAACCGATTCGTATTGATAAGGATGGCATGGTTAAAATACCGGACGGTCCCGGATTGGGAATAGAGCTCAACGAAGAGATCATCGAAAAATATGCCGTCAGGTGAAAACCCGATGGACCGTTTTTCTTTTCAACTCAAATTTTTCCGCAGGGTAACCCCGAGAAAGGAAGAAAAAATAGATGAAGACCGAAACCCCTAAAAAATCCACCCTCCTCACCGAGGCCCGGCTGAAAGCCCCGCCGGCTGAAAGCCTTGTGAAATACTCCATGGCCTCGGGCTTGTCGCGGGAAAAGCGCCATTTCTATCAATTCCTCAAGGTCGATCTGGCCCATACCGCGATGCTCGTGGAAGAAAATATTTTGACCAGGGATGACGGGTCAAAAATTTTAAAGACCCTTAGAGAGATCGAAAAACTGGGGCCCAACAATTTTCCCACCGATCCGGTTAAGGGAAGCTTTCTTTTGCAGGTGGAAGACTACCTGTTCAATAAGATCGGGGAGGATATCGGCGGGAGAATGCATACGGGAAGAAGCCGTATCGACCAAGGCGCGACGGTTCGCAGGCTGTATAAGCGCGACCGCCTTCTCGATGTGATGGACCGGATAATCGATCTTCAGGCTGTGATTTTAAAAGTGGCCGGAAGCCATTCCCGCACGATCATGCCGGGCTACACGCACATGCAGCATGCTCAACCATGGATCTTCGGCCATTATCTATTGAGTTTCTTTGACAAATTTTCTGACGATTTTCAAAGGATAATTTCCGCGTACACCCGGGTCAACCTCAACCCGCTGGGCACGGTCGGATTATCCGGAACCTCTTGGCCGATCAACCGCGAACGGACGACGGCATTCCTTGGCTTTGGAGGCCTGGTCGAGAACTCAAAACTGGGACGGGAGGCCTATTACGCTGCCGAGGCCATTGCGATGCTCTCTTTTGTCATGTCGGATTTAAATGACCTGGCCTCCGATCTTCACATATGGTCATCTTTCGAGTTCGGCCTCGTTGAGAGTGCGGATCAATTTTGCGGAACCAGCAGCATTTTCCCCCAGAAAAAAAACCCTTCGGCATTGGAAACCATAAAAAAAGCGGCAGGCGGTTCCGTAACCTGGCTGTCGACGGCCCTGGGCACCTTCAGGGCGGAGGGAACAGGCGATCAAGCCATGAGGGAACTTCCCTTGCTGGATCAAGCGCTGAAGATCACAGAGGACATGCTGGCATTGATGGCGGGTGTTGTTGACACGCTCATCGTTCACGCGGATCGGATGAAGGAGATCGTCACAAAGAGCTGGTCTACTGCAAGCAACCTCGCCGATTTCATCGTAAAGGAGAAAGGAATCTCGTATAGGCAGGCACACCATGTGATCGGAAGGTTCGTCAGAATGGGGATCGACCAGAAAAAAGATCCCATGGAAACAACCGGAGAGATGGTCAACCAAGCCGCAGAGGAAACCATTGGCAAGTCTTTGGGATTGACGACCAAAAGCATCAGAAATGCCCTTGACCCTGAGGTTTTTGTTAAGACCCGGGTCACCCGCGGCAGCATCAATCACAAAGAAGTCAACAGGATGCTCACCGCGGCAAAGGGGATATTGATGGATGAAAAAAAGTGGATGACCTCCCAAAGAAATGCGATACAGGCGGCTGATGAAAAACTGGAAAAGGCTATAAAATCAATCCTTTAAATTCTGTAAAGCATGTTTCCGGGTACAATCCCCGGGATTGGCAAGTCTGCAAGATGGCGTAATGGAGTGGAAAAACCTGATGAATGAACAGGACGCCGAATTACTGCTCGAGATAAAAAATTTGAAAACCTATTTTTTCTCCGACGAGGGGGTGGCCCGAGCGGTGGATGATGTCTCGATGGCCCTATGTGAAGGAGAAACGCTGGGGGTCGTCGGAGAATCCGGGTGCGGAAAGAGTGTGACGGCTCTTTCCATCATGCGGCTTGTCCCGCAACCGCCGGGTAAAATCGTGAGCGGTGAAATTCATTTTGCCAATCGCGGAGACCTGACCCGTCTGAGTGAAAATGAAATGCGCAAGATCCGTGGAAACGACATTTCCATGATCTTTCAGGAACCCATGACCTCCCTCAATCCGGTATTTCGAATCGGCAGTCAAATTGCAGAATCGATCCGCCTGCATCAGGCCGTATCCAAAAGCGATGCCATGGATCGTACCGTGGCGATGCTCAAAAAGGTTCGGATCCCCTCTCCGGAAAATCGTGCCAAAGATTATCCCCATCAAATGAGCGGGGGAATGCGGCAGCGGGTCATGATCGCCATGGCACTGTCCTGCAATCCTCGATTGATGCTTGCCGACGAACCGACCACGGCCCTTGATGTGACCATCCAAGCCCAAATACTCGATCTGATGAACAATCTTAAGGGGGAGGTCGGCACCGCCATTATCCTCATCACTCACAACCTGGGGGTGATTGCTGAAATGGCGCAAAACGTCGCCGTCCTGTATGCCGGGGTTGTGGTCGAAAGTACGGATGTAAAAACACTTTTTGCCAACCCTCTGCACCCGTATACCAGGGGGCTGCTAACATCCATCCCGCGGGTGGATCGGGACGCGGGCAGGAAAAAGCGACTGAATACCATTCCCGGCCTCGTTCCCAGCCTGCTCGATCTGCCCGTCGGTTGCAGATTCCGCGATCGATGTCTTCAGGTGCATGAACCCTGCAAAAAATGGGAGCCGCCTTTGGCGCGGGTCGATGATGCGGCTATGGGAGATCATTGGGTTCGATGCTGGTTGCATTTGCCCTCACCGCAAGATCAATCTGCCATCGAGGACCTCCATGACAGAAAATGACATACTGATCGATATCAAAGGATTGAAAAAATACTACCCCATTCGAAAGGGTTTTTTTTCCCGTCCGGCAGGTTGGGTAAAGGCCGTCAACGGCGTGGATTTTCGGATTCGCCGCGGGGAAACCTTGGGTTTGGTGGGGGAAAGCGGTTGTGGCAAAACAACCCTTGGTCGAACCCTCGCCCGACTGGAAGAACCGAGTGAAGGAGAGATTTTTTTCGAGGGAAACAATATTCTGGAATATGACCGAAATCAATTCCGGAATTTGCGCAGAGAAATGCAGATAATCTTTCAGGATCCCTACTCTTGCCTGAATCCTCGCAAAACGGTCGGAACGATCATCGGGGCGCCCTTTGTCACGCACCACATCTGCAGCAAGTCTGAACGTCGGGAAAGGGTTCTAAAGCTCATGCAGGTCGTGGGGCTTCGTCCGGAACATTATTCGAGGTACCCTCATGAATTCAGCGGGGGGCAGCGGCAGCGAATTGGGATTGCACGAGCGTTGGCATTAAATCCAAAGCTGATTATTTGTGATGAGCCGGTTTCTGCATTGGATGTTTCCATACAATCCCAAGTGATCAATCTTCTTGAGGACTTGCAGGAAGAATTCCACTTGACCTATCTGTTCATTGCCCATGATCTGAGTGTCGTTGAACATATCAGCGATCGGGTTGCGGTAATGTATTTGGGCCGACTCGTTGAATTGACTTCAAGTGTTGAACTCTACCAATCACCGTATCACCCATACGCGGAGGCGCTACTCTCTGCGGTGCCCATCCCGGATCCCACGGTCGGAAAAAAACGGATTCTTTTAGAGGGCGATGTACCCAGCCCTCTGAACCCTCCGGAAGGATGCCACTTTAGCTCCCGCTGCCCGTATGCCATCGATCGATGCTGCGCCGAGCCTCACCCTCCCTGGGAAGAGGTGACACCGGATCATTGGGTGCGCTGCTGGCGGGTGAGGGACATCCGCGGTCTGGCTCAAGCAGGGGTTTCGAATGATTAAACGGTCGATCAAGGCGTGACCTGGAATCCTTTTTCCGCCATCTGCGCCATATACATCTTTACCGGGAAAAGAGGCTATGGTATACATTTGTTGTTATATCTCCGAAGAAATATTGGCAAAACAGGGGGATTAGATCCCCCCGGATCGACATGCTCACCCAAAAACCCTATCATCGACCCGTTTGCGGGCCTTTCGACACCATCACTTAGGAGGTACGCCATGGCAGACCAGCAAAAGTACATCATCATCGACCCCCACGACAATGTGGCGACCGCGCTTGTGGACCTGGAGGCGGGAATCCGGATGGAAACCGGACAGGGGGAAATCGTCCTGCACAAGGACATCGCCTTCGGACATAAGTTTTCACTGACCAAGATTCCAAAGAACGGTTACATCGTGAAATACGGGGCGCAAATCGGCCGCGCCAAGGCGCCGATTGAAGCCGGGGATCATGTTCACGTGCACAATGTCGAGGACATCACGGACGAGGTCCGCAAAAAATAAGGAGAGAAAAACCATGCAATTCCAAGGGTACAGAAGAGCAGACGGGCGGGTCGGGGTTCGGAATCACGTAGCGGTCATCTCCACGGTTCTTTGCAGCTCAACGGTCTGTCGAAAAATTGCCGACGCGACGGGCGCCGTGGCGGTAATTCATGAAACCGGATGCGGGGAACTTGCCCCTGAAAAAGAACATACCGAACGCGTGTTGAGCAATGTCGGCAACCATCCGAATATCGGTGCGGCTCTGGTGGTGGGGCTGGGCTGCG
>ENA-OSEO01003292-OSEO01003292.1-sediment-metagenome-genome-assembly--contig:-NODE-3292-length-19555-cov-5.521049_pt1 | contig 19555 bp, 15 predicted proteins | sample MGYA00237883_ERZ534232 | MGnify/ENA metagenome assembly ERZ534232
CAGCCGCTCAAGGTCGCCTACGCGCGTGAAGGGGCATCCCTTTATGACGGGCACCAACCCGGGCAGGTTGTGACGAAACTGAAAAAAACAACCATCCGCGGAGTCGAGTCGCGCTCGATGATCTGCTCCGAAAAAGAGCTGGGCATCTCGGAAGAACACGAGGGCATCATCGAACTGGACGCCGATGCGCCGGTTGGCATGCCGCTGGTGGATTACATGGGGGATGTGGTCTATGAAGTCGCGATCCTGCCGAATATGGCACGGGATGCTTCTATCCTGGGCATCGCGAGGGAACTCTCGGCGGTCACGGGCAGGCCACTGCGCCTTCCTGTGGGAGCTGCACTGGAAAAAGGCGGAGAAATAACAGAGAAGGTCGGTCTGGAAGTGCGCGACACCGAGCTGAATCCCCGTTTCATGCTGGGGATGGTGGAGGGAACACAAGCCCGGAAAAGCCCCTATTGGGTGCAGCGGCGGCTTTCATTGGCAGGCATGCGCCCGATTGACGCCCTGGTGGACGCGACGAACTACACCATGCTCGAGATTGGTCAGCCTCTGCACGCCTTCGATTACGATCTGCTGCGGGAGAGGGCTGGCGGAAAGCCGACCATCATCACCCGCACAGCCTGCGAGGGCGAGAAGATCGCTCTGCTGGATGGGTCTGAGCCGCAACTTGACACCCAGATGGAACTGGTGACCGACACCGTCGGTCCGCTTTCCATCGCGGGAGTCATGGGCGGCGGTGAGACAGGCGTGCATGGAGAGACCCGCAACCTGCTGATCGAGTCGGCGAACTGGAACTTCATCAACCTGCGCAAAACCCTTAGCAAAACCCGCATCAACAGTGAAGCCGCTTACCGCTTCAGCCGCGACGTCCATCCGGCGCTGGCAGAGACCGCGCTGAGCTTGTGTTTGAAGCGCGTACAGGAGTGGGGCGGTGGAGAAGTCGTGAGGGGTGTACTGGACGACTATGGCAAACCCTATGAAGATACCGTCAACCGCTTATCGGCAGAAAATATTGCCGAAGTGCTTGGTCAGGAGATCTCGCTCGAAGAATCCACCCAAATCCTTGAAAGGCTGGGATTCACCTGCTGGATGGAAGGCGGTGAACTGGTGGCAAAGAGCCCGGCCACACGCACAGACATCGAAACCGGCATCATCGGGCAGAGAAACCTGATCGAAGAAATTGCGCGCGTCTATGGCTATGAGCGCATCGCCGGGAAACGCCTGAGCGACGAACTGCCTCCCCAGGTCGGCAACCCCGATCTGGAAGCAGAAGAACGCATCCGCGACATCATGGTCTCGATCGGTCTGCAGGACACCCTGGCTTACCGCCAGACATCACCTGAACGCGAAGCACGCTTATTCATCGGCAGGAAGGCACCGCAAGGGCTGACCTATGTGCGCCTTAAGAACCCGATCACTCCCGAACGGACCGTCATGCGTCGCAGTGCCATGGCAACCATGCTCGAGTTGCTGGAATACAACACCAAATTCAGGCCGGGCTTGGCGTTATTTGAGTTGGGACCGGTCTTCTTACCGGTGGCGGATGAGGTACTGCCCCATGAAGCACTGCGCCTGAGCATCGGTTTGACGGGCGCCTGGGACGTCGCCAGTTGGGACCGACCCCAAAGCAAGGCAATGGACTTCTTTGACCTGAAAGGCGTGGTGGAAGCGCTGTTGGACGGTCTGCACCTGGAGGGGGTCAAGTTCCAGGCAACCGCGCACCCCAGTTTTCACCCCGGCAAGTGTGCTGAAGTAAGCGTGGGGGAGGAAATTCTGGGTGTGATGGGCGAACTCCACCCACAGATCAAGAAAAACTATGCCTTTGGGCAGGACCCGGTGCTGGTGGCGGAGTTTGATGGAGAAATGCTGGTACGCTTGAGCAATGCGGTCTTCACCAACCGCGCAATCTCGAACTATCCGGCGATGGTGGAGGATATTGCCCTGATCGTGGATGAGAGCGTGCCGGCAGAAGATCTGGAGGCATTGATCTGGCAGGCTGGCGGAAGGCTGTTGGTGGATGTCAAACTGTTTGACGTCTACCGCGACGCCAGGTTGGGAGAAGGCAAGAAAAGCCTGGCTTACCAGCTGACTTACCAGGCCTTTGACCGCACCCTGAACGACAAGGATGCCCTGAACATTCGCAACCGGATTGTGAAACAGACCAAGAACACCTTTGGTGCAGTCCTGCGCAGCCAATAGGAGGGCTAATGAAGACTGTTTTATTGTTTACCCGAAATGGGCTGGGGGATGCTCCGGAAGGTCTGCAGCAAACCCTGGCGGTGAAGTTTCTGAGTCTCCTGGCCCAGGCGGAGCAGAAGCCCGAGCGGATTGTGTTTTACGCGGAAGGTGTAAAGCTGGTGTGCGAGGGCTCGCTGGTGCTGCAGTGGCTGAAGATGCTGAAAGCGGCGGGCGTGGAGCTGCTGGTCTGCTCCACCTGCCTTGAGTACTTTGGACTGACAGACAAGGTAAGGATCGGCCAGGTAGGCGGCATGCCCGGGATCCTGTCCGCGCTGCAAGAAGCGGAAAAGGTAATCAGTTTGTAAATTATTCGCTGAGAGATCATGTGTCGGGTTCAAGTCGTGCAGTCTCACTGCTTAGCTTGAACCTGACAGTTTTTTCCAATCAAATTCCATTTTTCTGGGAAAGCCAGGTAAGCTAAGCGCAACCTGAGAGCCAAAGGTTCTCATAATACCAGGTATTGACCCGAGATGTTTCGCGCTATTGACTGGTAACCTCACCAGACGCGTTCAAGGTCGGGATTATCCACCGCCTGGCGGCCGACCTTGGCGAGGTTTACCCAATCATCGTGTACTTTTACGCGTACGACATCAGCGGTGAAATCGGTTTTAGTCTCGCCATGATTGTTGAAGAGCGAAGAACCGACTGCATAAATGTCTGCCGGCACTCCCAACTTTTCAAAGTTGGTTATCTTCTGAATATCAAAACCGCCGGAGACGACAATCTTTACTGCCTGGCAGAATTGGCGGGCAAGGTCGCGATCCGCTTCCGGGACTTGCCAGTTCTGCCAATCCGAGTCCAGTGCCTGGCGGAGAAGGAACACGAGCCGTGGATTCACCCCGAGATCCAGGACAGGGTCCCCGAGTGGCAAAACAGATATGTCGCGAAGGCTTGCGGATGTATCAAGACGTACGCCGAAGAGGCGATAACGCTCGGCCTCCTCGTGATTCCCAGCCTTGATCAAGCGCATATGTTCATCGAACATCGCCCGGCAGACCTCCAGCGAAGTGCCGATACAGTCATTGGAGAAGTCAACCAAGGCAATGCGTGAAATTTTGGCGGGCAAGACGCGCGCGAATGCCAGCATCGCTTCGGCAGTATCTCCGAGGAAGCTGGCGATGCCGGAATGCGAGACGGTTCCTCCACCAAAGCCGCCCCACCAATCGCCCTGGGCGTCGGTCGAGACAAAGGCGCTGGTGTTGTGCGCGTAGTCGAGGTTGTAGCGTTGGATAGCGATGAGGTAGGCATAACCATCCGCAGCCTGCACTTCGTGCACGTCAAAGCGGGCTGGAAAGAACATCAAGGGTTTACCATTAGCGGCGATTTGGGTCTGGTAGACGTTGGTGGCAATACGGCTGGCGCGGGAAAGGATGCCCAGTGTCGGGGTTTCGAGCAGAGCAAAGTCGCGGTATCGCCCGCGAACGCGAAGGACTGGTTGGATCTGCATAGGATCGCCATTGTATTGAACCGTGCAGCCATCCTGGACCGCCCAAACCTTCAGTTGTTCAGCAGTATTGATGAATTGCTTGCCTTCAAAGTAACCGGTTGCGTGCTTGAGCATGGTGAGGGCTTTGTCTACGCCCACGACCACAGTCTTGCCAGGTCGGCGGTTGAACCACTGCATTTCGACCTCAATATCGCCGTTTGCCACGCCTTCAGGCGGGATACCCTGCGGCAGGCGGGAATTTTTCCCCAGGTAGGTGTAATTCTGCTTACTTAATTCCTGGAGCATCGTGGCAATATTGACAAAATATTTGTCTGAATACCACCCTCTGCGCATGCGTTCGACGTCAAGTTTGAAGGTCTCGTTATCCAGGCGTTTCCCATTGAAGAGGCTCATTTTCCAATTACTCCATTCTTGTTGATTTATACAACGCGAAAGATTGTCATTTGATTGGTTTGCTCACCAACCGAATGCCAGTCCGCGTTTTCCGAGGATATAGTCGTCAAAGAGCACCTGGGCAGGGCTTTGAGCCAGACCGGCGCACACTAAAAGGGGCAGCAAATGCTCCTCGCGCGGGTGGCAGTAGCGGGCATAGGGGGCTTGCGTCCAGTTGAGCAAGGCGCGGCGTGTCTCTGGGTAAGCGGAATGCGACGTGGCTTTAATCAGCCAATCCTGAAAAGCGTCATTGGCAGGGTCTGGCTCCGTGGAAGGTATCCAGGAAAAGGCGGACATGTTGTGGAACGAGAAGCCCGAACCGATGACCAGGACGTTTTCCTCCAGCAGCGGGCGTAAGGCCTCACCAAGCTGAAGATGTCGTTCCGGATCCAGCCCGCGGATCAGCGAAAGCTGCAGCGTGGGGATGTCTGCCTCGGGGTACATCATCAGCAGGGGGATGAAGTGACCGTGGTCATAGCCGCGGGTGGGATGGATATTGGCGGGAATCCCGGCGTTCTTGAGCATGTCCACGATCTTCACGGCGGCTTCTGGGGCACCTGGAGCGGGATATTGCACCTGATAGGTTTCGGGTGGAAAGCCGTAATAGTCGTAGAACATCGGCGGGTTTGGCGAGCCAAGCAGGGTGGGCACGGCTTCTTCCCAATGCGCGCTGATCACGAGGATCAAGTCCGGGCGGGCTATTTGCTCTGGCAAAACGCGCATGAAATCAATCATGGCTTTGTGCCCTGGGTCGCCAAGCAGAGGCAGCGGTCCGCCGCCGTGGCTGAAGTAGACAATGCGTTTCTTGTTTCGGTTCATAGTATCCTCACTGATTAAGATAATTGTAAATCACCTTAGGGTTTGGTTTGCACACCGAGCTTTGACAAACATCTTGAGCCTTATCTTTAATAGCCTTATTGCGTAAAGTGTATATTATGTGCTGACCTACGCACATTGAACCCAACCTGATAAAAGCTTGCCTCCAGCGCCTGCGGATGCTACACTTAAGCGAGGTGAAAGGCAGTTCATGACCACTCCGGAACAGCAGACCAACTATCAGACCGTTTTGAATAAATATCGCTCCAGCTATCCTGAGGGATTGCTCGGCGTGCTGGTGTTTGAGGGCAACAAGCTCGAAGCTTCGAGTGGCTCGCTGCTGCCAGCATCCCTGGAGGGTTTTCCGCCGCCCCCCACACCCCAAAAGATCAACGCGCGCAGGGTAAACGAACAGCCCTGCCTGGTCTATAGTGACTTCCTGCCGGACAAAAAGCAGGTTTGCCTAATCTTCCCTGATTCTATTCGCCTTTCTTCCCTTCGAAGCCAGGCTGCCAGGGCTATGGAAGAGCTCAAAACCTTGAGCGTACCAAAAACCGGCGGTCTCAGCAGCCGCGAAGAAGCCGTGCTGGCGGAATTCATCCAGGCTGCTGCCAGTTCAAAATACGCCCATGACGCCGAAAGCCACACCCAGCCTGTGCCCGTCAGCGGAACGCAAACCACCCCACCTTCAGCCCAGTCTGCCACGCAAGCGCTCTACTGGCCTTACTGGTTCCAAATCTTTTAAAGAGGTGCTCATGCCCAAAATTCTCTATCTGCTCGACGGTCACGCTATCGCCTACCGTGCTTACTTTGCCCTGACTTCCGGGGGTTCCACCCGCTGGGCAACCAGCTCAGGTGAGCCCACTGCCGGCGTCTACGGCTTTGCCAGCATGCTGCTGAAATTGCTCGAACAAGAGGAGCCTGATTACCTTGCCGTTTCCTTCGATACCGGAAAAACCTTTCGTCACGAGATGTACCCCGAATACAAGGGTACCCGTGCCAAAATGCCGGATGACCTGCGCGGGCAAATTGAACGCATCCGTGAAATGGTGGACAGATTCAACATTCCGCGCATCGAGGTGGAGAATTACGAAGCGGATGACGTCATTGGCAGCCTCGCCACCTGGGCAAGCACCAAGCAAGGATTGGGCGTCAAGATCATCACCGGCGACCGCGACTTGTTGCAATTGGTGAACAACCGCATCGTGGTTTCCCTGCCCAACAAAAGCGGCTCACATGAGGATTACTTTCCAGAGGATGTTGAATCCAAGCTGGGCGTTTTGCCAGAACAGGTCGTGGACTACAAAGCGCTGCGGGGCGACCCTTCGGATAACATCCCTGGCGTGAGGGGTGTGGGCGAGAAGACTGCCGTGAAGTTAATCCAGGAATACGACAACCTGGATAATATCTATGCCCACCTGGAAGAGATCACAGGAAAAGCCGGAAAAGATCTGGCAGCAGGCAAGGATGCCGCCTACCTGAGCCAGAATTTGGCGCGCATTCGTACTGACCTGCCGGTCACGCTCGACCTCGAACAGGCAAAACCTGATCGTTTTGACCCCCTCGCCGTGGAGAAGCTATTCCACGAGCTTGAGTTCCGCACGCTGACCCAGCGTCTGAAAAAGCTCAATCAGCGCCTCAAACCTACATTGAACCCTCAAGCAGAACAGGGAAACCTCTTTGGCAGTGAACCCGCTGCAGCAGATCCTGAACCAACAGAGCCGCTTGACATAGAATTCGAAACCGTCATCGTAGACAGCCCTGAGAAGTTGAAAACTTGCGTGACTGACCTCAAAAAAGCCCCGATGATCGCTTTTGACACCGAAACCACCGGGGTCAATCCGCTTCAGGACCAACTGGTGGGCATTTCGCTGGCAGGCAGCCCGGAAAAAGGCTATTACATCCCGCTTGGGCATGACAAAGGCCAACAACTGCCCATAGAAGCCGCACTCTCGGCATTGAAACCTCTTTTGACTGACCCAAAAATCGGCAAAGTGGCACACAATGCCAAGTACGATCTGTTAGTACTGCGCCAGGTGGGGATCGAGGTCAGCCCGATCACCTTCGATACTATGATTGCCGAGTGGCTGATCACTCCCAACTCGCGCCACCTGGGTCTGAAAGCCTTAGCCTGGGTACGGCTCGGGGTGGAAATGACCCTGATCGAGGCTCTGATTGGCAAAGGCAAAAACCAGATCACCATGGCACAGGTGCCCATCGCCAAAGCCGCGCCCTATGCCGCTGCTGATGCCGTCATGACCCTGCGGCTGGTACCGTTTTTGGAAGCTGACCTGCAAGACCACGGCGTGGAGAAACTCAACCAGGATATCGAGGTCAAGCTCATCCCGATCCTGGCGGACATGGAAGAGGCTGGCATCCTGTTGGACCTGCCGCTCTTTGACCAATTCTCGCACGAACTCGGGCAGGAGATCCACAAGCTTGAGCAGGCAATTTACCAACAGGCTGGCGAAGAATTCAACATCAACTCCACCCAAAAGCTTTCGGATGTGCTCTTCAAGAAGCTGGCGCTCGACCCACCAGACGTCACCAAAAAGACCAGCAGCGGAAAGTTTTCCACTGCCGCAGGCGTATTGGAAGAGATGAAGGGCATCCATCCGATCATTGACCTGGTTTTGAACTACCGCGAACTGACCAAGCTGCAATCCACCTACGTGGAAGCACTGCCGCAGCAGGTGAACCCCAACACCGGGCGGGTGCACACCACCTTTAACCAGACGGGCACCGTCACAGGGCGCATAGCCTCGCAAAACCCCAACCTGCAGAACATCCCCACCCGCACCGAGCTTGGTCGCAAAGTTCGGCAGGGATTCATTGCCGCGCCTGGCAAAAAACTGCTGGCGGTGGACTACTCCCAGATCGAACTGCGGATTGTGGCGCACATCGCCCAGGATAAGGCCATGATGGAGGCTTTCCACAAGGGGCTGGATATCCACGCCGCCACCGCCGCCGCCATTGAGAATGTGCCGATAGACCAGGTGACCAAGCAGCAGCGCCGCCATGCCAAAGCCATCAATTTTGGGCTGATTTACGGCATGAGCCCCTTCGGTTTAACGCGCACCACCGATCTGACATTGGCGGAAGCTGAGAACTTCGTCAAGGAATATTTCAAGGAGTTCCCGGGTGTCAAAGCCTGGCTGGATAAGACCCGCGTTGAAGCCGCCCAAACCGGCAGCGTGGAGACGCTGCTGGGGCGCAAACGCTACTTCCCGAATCTGAAAGCTGGCACAAACTACGTGATGCGCCAAAGGGAAGAACGTGAGGCGATCAATGCGCCTGTCCAGGGCACTGCTGCCGATATCATCAAAATTGCCATGGTGCGTCTGCCGGAGGTCCTTCGCAAGGCCGGGCTGAAGACGCAGATGCTGCTGCAGGTTCACGATGAGTTGATCTTTGAAGTGCCCGACGCGGAAGTCGAAAAGACCATGAAAGTGGTCAAGGAAGTGATGGAAAACGCCCTGGAGCTATCCGTTCCACTGGTGACCGAAGCCCGGCTTGGCAGCAATTGGGGCGAGCTGGAAAAGGTGGACGAGGAACCAGTGATTTTGGACCTGGAAGGGTGATGGAAATCTAAATGTGAATGCCCGACTGTTCCGGCGTTTACTATCCCCAAAGCGAACTGGATTGGAACCCCGTTGAGTACAGGATTTGCCCCGGGTCTCCATGATCTTATAAAAGATGTAGCCTACGTTTATGCCCCTTAATCGGAAGGGATGCTGTTTCAGGTAAAGTCACTAACCAAAAAAAGCAATGATCGTGAGCTGTACTTACAACGAAGATTCATTTTTTATCTGTCATTGCGAACCCCCGTTATCGGGTCTCAAAATTCAGTGGCCGATAGAAAGGGGGTGTGGCAATCTCTCCTTTGCTGTTGGGTAGACACAGAAATAAGAGATCGCCACGTCGCTTTGCTCCTCGCGATGACAGATTTATGCCTTTATGAACCGCTGAGATCCCTTACGGTCGAGAGTTTAGATCGCTTTGTCCCTCGCGATGACAGATTTTTGACATCGTGAACCATTGATGGTGCGTGAGGTTGAGAGTTTAGATCGCTTCGTGCCTCGCGATGACAGAAAAATTTCCCAAACTACGCAGGCATGTAGTGGCTGTTGAGTTTCTCGCGCAGCTGCGACACCTGGCGGCGCATGCGGTCGTCGCTTTCCATCATATCTGCCACCCTGTTGCATGCATACATCACGGTGGTATGATCGCGTCCGCCAAGTTCCTGCCCGATACGCGGCAACGAGATTCCCCCATCCTCTCGCAGCAAATACATAGCCACCTGGCGCGGCAGTGCCACATCGCGTGAGCGATTCTTGCTGGTAAGGCTGTCCTTGGTGGTGCCGAAGAAGTCCGCCACCACATCCACCACATAAGCCGGCGTCAGGCTCGTTCTCTGTGGCAAATAGTCCGTAAGGGCGTGTTTTGCCAGATCCAAGGTCAGTTTTTGCCCGCTAAGATCGGCATAAGCATTCACGCGGTTCCAGGCACCCTCAAGTTCCCGAACGTTGGTGGGAATGGCTCTGGCAATTGTCTCCATCACATCCAACGGGACGTCCCGGCCTGCTTTTTCAGCTTTGCCGCGCAGGATGGCAAGGCGCGTCTCATAATCTGGCGCTTGCATGTCCACCGTCAGACCCCACTCAAAGCGCGAGCGCAGGCGTTCCTCCAGGGTGGCCATCGCCTTGGGTGAACGGTCGGAAGTGATCACAATCTGTTTGTTCTGCCCATGCAGGGCATTGAAGGTGTGGAAAAATTCTTCCTGGGTGCTGTCTTTGCCCGCGATAAATTGAATATCATCGATCAGGAGCACATCCACCTGACGATATTTTTCGCGGAACGCCGGGGTTGTTTTGTGGCGGATGGCATCGATCAGGTCATTGGTAAATTCTTCCGACGAAACGTAAAGAACAACTTTACCCTGCTTGACCACTTCGTTGCCGATAGCATGCAGGATGTGGGTTTTGCCCAAGCCTACGCCGCTGTAGATGAAGAGCGGATTGTAAGCCTGGGCTGGATTCTCAGCTACAGCCATGCTGGCGGCCTGTGCCAGGCGGTTTGCCGCACCCACCACAAAGTTATCGAAGCGGTAATGCGGATTGAGATGCGTGTCGAATGTGTTGGGCTCCACCACTTCCACCCTTTTGGGAGCCCGAACACTTTGCTCTTCCACCACCGGAGCCGGCGCAGACCAGACTTTGAATTCCACATTCACCTGGCGCGCCATTATGCCCGACAGTTTATTAGTAATGATGCTCTTCAGGCGGCTTTCCAGCCAATCACAGGCGTAGGCATTGCTGGCACCAAGGGCAAAAGTTCCTGATCCTTCCTCGTAGGAGATCAGTTGTGTGTTCCGAACCCAGGTGTCAAAGTTCGCCTTTGAGAGGTCCATTTGCAATTGTCCGATTGTTGCCTGCCATGCCTGGTGAGCATTCATGGGCATTCTCCCTTCCCGTTTCCTATGGGGGATTGTGATTGGTCAATGTTAAACTGAGCGATCCGATAACCTCTAAATTCGCATCACTTGTGAGCTTTCCTAATTTGTCTTGCTCAGTGAGTAACAAGATTCTAACACTCAACAACAGGGATTCAGGTTTTTAGTCTTAAAGATTAACGATTTTTTAAGATTCAGAATTCTCTTGCCTTTTTCATCATCAGGTCTGGTTCAATACCTGTTCAGAAAGAAATCCACCTGCCACTAATTAGCAGGCAATCTACCTCTCTTTTACCCCCATATATGGGTATAGGAGGCTGAATTCATGATAAATTACCAATAGATAGGCATAATAATTTCCATCAAAATCACCGCGAAAAATGCTCAAAATATCGGATAGTGATTCCAGAATCGGAATCAGTCTTTTAAGAATCGAAAGACTACACGACATCCGCGCTTTTCTCAAGATGCATCAATTTTGCGGCTCGCCGACCGATCTCCACGGCAAAGTTCGTGCCGCGATCCCATGGGTACACCTGGCTCATGCTGGCAAAATACAGACCGGGTATGGGCGTCTCAATTGCGGGGATATTGGCGGAATGGTTTGGCAGTGGAATGGGTTGAGCGTAAGCCGTTTTGGAGACCCAGATCTTGTTGACCCAATCCCGATTGAAGTCAGGGTTGATCTTCTTGAGGTGCGGCAGGAATTCATCTGCCAGCTCACTATCGCTCTTGCTGAAGTTGGGGTGGTCGGTTTCGAGATAGTCGCCAATATAGAGGATATGATCTCCGCCGAAGTACTCCGGCTTGAGGAAGTTCGTGTGCTCCACCAAAGAAAGGAAGGGATAACCGGCTTGTTTGGGGATGTTGTACCAGTAGTAGCCTTGGGGAGAAAGCGGGTGTTTGATGGAAACGGTCATCACCACCGCTCCCATGCTTTTGAGCTTCAACAAACCCGCAAGATACTCCGGGGGCAAATCGGGTGCCATCTTCGCCATCATCCCGGGTGAAAGCGTCACCAAAACCTGGTCAAAGCTTTCCGGCTCACCATCCACCAGGTTGACGGAGATTCGCCCATCTTCCTGTCGCCTGAGGGAACTGACGCGCGTGTTGTAGCGAATGGTGACCCCGGATTCTTCATTTTTGGCGGCAAACTTATTGGCAAAAACCTGGAAGCCGCCCTTAAATGTCCCCAGGCGCGTGGTGCGGACGTGTAAGCGCGCCCACATCCAGGCCATGCTGACTTTATCGTGCCAGTTTTCGCCGAACTTGCCGATCATCATTGGCTGCCACATGTTTTCATAGACCTTGTTGCCGGCATATTTGCGCATCCAGGCGTCGGTGGTGGTCTTCTCAAGCGCCGGCCAGTTTTTGGTCAGCTTCAGGTAGACCCCCACCAAGCCAAAGCGGATCTTATTGATGCCAAAACCCAAACCGGGGTAAGCCAAGGCAGCAGGAATCGAGTCAAAGGGATAATACTTGCCCTTGTGATACATGACGCTGACCGGTCTGGGGAATAGCACCTGGTCAGACCAGCCCAACTCTTCGATCAAACTGAGCAGATGAGAGTCGGTTTGAAACCAATGGTGATAAAAACGCTCGACAGACCAATCCCAATGGGGTTCTTTAAAGCCGGATGCCAAACCTCCCGGTTCTGCTGAAGCCTCGAAGATGCTCACCTTATGCCCGGCTTTAGCCAGGTCCCAGGCGGCACTCAAACCGGCAAAACCTGCCCCGATGATGGCAATGCGACGTTTGTTATCAATCATTTTCTGTCCTTCTCGTGTCAGTTTTCCGTTCCTTCATCCGAACGGTAATCTGTCTGTATTTGCTGCAGGTTGGTGGTCAGGCTGAAGCCTTCTTTGATAAAAAAGAGCGCGCCCAGTGCGGTGATGGGGATCCACAAAGCCACACGCAGGATCAGCGCGTAGCCCAGTGCCTGTTCCGGCGGTATGCCAAACAGCGAAAGCATGAATTTGGCAGCAGCATCAAAGGTGCCCAGTCCGCCGGGGGCAGCAGGAATTAGCAGCACCAGATTGACCACGCCTTCTATTAGCAAAAGGCTCATAAAGCTCAGCTCAAGCCCCAGCGCTTTCATCACGCCCCAATACAAACCGGCTTCAAAGATCCAGACCAGCATGGAAAGTGCCAAAACCAAAAGGGATTGCCCGGGGGAGCGCAGCACGCGCAAACCCTCGATAAATTTCTCAAGTATCCCACTCACGCTCGGGCGCAGCTTCTGGGGTAACAACTTGTTGATGAACCAACCGCTCACAGCCTGGGTTTGCTTTGGCAGGAAGAGCATCGCCAAAAAGACCATCAAAATCAGCGCGAAAATCGCGCCCACCAGGACCGAACCGGTCTGAATGCGCCGCATCCACTCAGCATCCGGCGCGATCTGCATCAACTGGCGGAAGTTCAACAGCACCAAAGCCAGGATGGTGATTCCGTCGAAAAGGCGCTCCACCACGATTGTCGCCAGGGAGCCTGAGATGGGCACATCGTCGGACTGTTTCAGCAGGATCGACCGCAGCACTTCTCCAGCCCGGGCAGGATAGACGTTGTTGCCCATGTAGCCGATGCAGACCACCGGGAATAGCTCGCGCTGCGGGATGCGCTTGAGGGGATTGAGCAACACCTGCCAGCGCCAGGTGCGCACCCAGACGCCCATAAAGTAAAAAACCAGCCCCAGAAGCACCCAGCCCCACTTCGCGGAGCGCAGGTATTGCCAAAGCTGATCGAATTCAATTTTACGAAACGCGAGGTAGAGAAAAACCGCGCTGATCAGTATTCCTATTGCTATGTGCCAACGCTTGATTTTCATGAGGCGATTGTACCATCAGCCCGGGTTCAGGGCATGATTTACGCCATACAGCCGGACTTCCACGCGTTTATCCAGCCAGAATATGAGTCACCGCGGCAGAACCCGTGCCAGCCAGGGATTGGATCATGCCGTAGCGAGCGTGGGTGATCTGGTTTGTGCCTGCCTCTCCTCGCAGTTGCAAGCTGGCTTCAACCGCCTGGTAAACCCCCGAGGCTCCCAGCGGGAATCCCCGCCCCATGTGTCCGCCCATGGTCGCCACTGGTAAGGACCCTTCCAGCGTCAGCGAGGCATCCATGGCGAGCTTCCAGGCTTGCCCCCGTGGGGCAAAGCCGGCTGCTTCGAGCGACAAGAGCGCGTGCAGAGTGCTGTTATCGGAATACTCAAAGAAATCGATGTTCGCCAGCGGAATATTCGCTTTGAGGCAGGCCTGCCTGGCGGAAACCGCGGCTGCCTCAAAGAAGAGCGGATCCTGGCGATCATGCACAGCCAGCCGACCTGCAATCAGGCTGGAGCTCAGTAATTTGATTGGTTTGTGCGCCAGATTTTTGGGAACCAGGTCAGCCCGGGTCAGGATCAATGCTGCAGCGCCATCCGCGTGTGCCGCCAGGTCAAAAGCGTTGAGCGGTGCGGCTGCTGTGGCGGTTTTGTTGTAAGCCTTGCCTGTCAGCGCTCTGCGGAACATGGCATTGGGGTTGTTGACGGCGTTGTTGCGGGCAATCATGGCAAATCCCTGCAGCACCTCGCGCGGGAACTGGTTTTCGTAAAGATATCTCTGCAGCAGTAGGGCTGCCTGCCCGGCTGGTGTCAGCCCCTCGGAGGCTTCATAATCAGAGTCGAGGCTCGCCCCCAACAGGTTCAGCTCCTTGCCGGCGCCGACAACATCCGTCACTTTTTCCACACCCACAACCGCCGCCACATCCACCATGCCCGAGCGGATAGCCTGCCAGGCGAGGTTCAGCGCGGCCGCGCCGGAAGCCTCGGCAGCCTCAGCCGTAACGCCTTCGGCTTGCCCTGCCAGCCCCGCGACCTCACAGATCAATGCGCCCAAGTTAGCCTGGTGTGAGGCGCTGGCAGCCAGCATACTGCCCGCGTAAACCGCCTGAGGTTGGAGATCAGCGGCGTCTTTGCGGGCGGCTCTCAGCGCTCTCCCTGCCAATTCCCGCAAGGAAACATCCCAGTGCTCGCACACCGGCTGCTGCCCAATGCCAACGATGACGACTTCAGGATAAACCGTCATCTCAACCGGTCACGATCTCTCCGCGATAGCGGAGGTAGGTGGCATAGTCAATGGCAACGCGATTGGCGATGTAGTCCTGGGTGCTTCTGGCTTTTTTGCGGCGTTCTTTGAGTGCCCGGCGAACTTTGAGAACAAAAGCATCTGAGCCCGCGCCAGAACCATAGGACGTCATCAGGATCAAATCCCCTGCTTTTGCTTCGTCCAAAATGGCAGTCAAACCAATCATGGCTGCCCCGCTGTAAGTGTTGCCAATAGTTGGAGAAAGCAAGCCGGTTTCGATTTGTTCGTCTTTGAAACCGAGCAATTTTGCGACTCGCCTCGGAAACTTTTCATTGGGCTGGTGAAAGACGGCGTAAGCAAAATCCGTTGGCTTCAGACCGGTTTCGCGCATGATGGTTGAAGCCGCGGTTGAGATATGGTCGAAGTAAGCCGGCTCGCCAGTGAAACGCTGACCGTGCTCCGGATAGATGGCTTGCTGCCGCCGCCAGAAGTCGGGCGTATCTGTGACGAATGAATACACTGCCTCAATGCTGACAAGCGAACCCTGCTGCGGACCGATGATGTAAGCCGCGCCGCCGGAAGCTGCCGTGTATTCGAGCGCGTCGCCGGGCTTGCCCTGGGCGGTATCCATACCAATTGCCATAGCATAATCCGCCATGCCAGAACCCACCATGCCAATCGCCGCCACCATGGCTTCGGTGCCAGCCTTGCAGGCAAACTCCCAATCGCCAGCACTCACGCTGCCCGAAGCGCCAATGGCTTCCGCCACCACCGTGCCGCTGGGCTTGACCGCGTACGGGTGCGACTCAGAGCCCACCCAGACAGCCCTGAGCTGCTCAGGGGAAATCTCCGCGCGTTTCAGCGCGTTGCGGGCTGCTTCGATGGACATGGTAATTACGTCTTCATCCAAACCCGCCACCGCTTTTTCCTTCACAGGCAGTCCGTCCTCATTCTTACCCCAGATGCGGGCAATCTCAACCCCGGGCAAGCGGTAACGCGGTACGTAGGCGCCATAGCCGGTGATGCCGACTTTGCGTTTAGGGATCAAGAGTTTGCTGCCATCAGCGTCATGATTTTGCGTTGTTTCCATCGTCTGTTCCATTCCATTGTTCAAGAATACTCTTTGCTTCACTTAAAGTGATCCTGCCTGCGGCGATCAATGCCTGCGCCAACGGCTCAACCTTTTCGGCTTTCGCGCCAGCTGCCAGCGCCACCTGGCGGGCATGCAGGCTCATATGCCCTTTTTGGATGCCTTCCGTAGCCAGCGCTCGCAAGGCGGCCAGGTTCTGCGCCAGACCTACCGCGGCAACAATCTCACCCAAATCTGAAACACGCTGGATGTCCATCAGTTTCAGGTTGGTCCGCACGCCAGGGTGCACGCGCGTGGCGCCGCCAACCACACCGATCGCCAGCGGCAGGGTCAGGCTGCCTTTCAGGCTGCCGTCTTCGGTCTTGCTCCAGGTGCTCAGGCTTTTATAGCGTCCGTCGCGGGCGGCGTAGGCATGCGCGCCAGCTTCCACCGCGCGCCAGTCGTTGCCAGTCGCCAGCAAAACCGCGTCCACACCATTCATGATGCCCTTGTTGTGGGTGGCAGCCCGGTAGGGGTCTGCCTCGGCAAAAGCCCAGGCCTCAATCACCCCGTCGCGCACATCTTCGCCGCTGAAGTCCTCAAAAGCAAGCACATTTGGGGGCAAGCGGACCTCTGCGCTTGCCAGGCGGCGGTCAGAAAGGTTGCTGAGGATGCGCAAATGCGCCCGGCCGCCAGTCAGCTCTTCCAGTAATGGCGCCAAGCTTTCAACCGCAGTATTGACCATATTGGCGCCCATCGCGTCGGCTACGTCCAGAATGAGGTGCACCACCAAAAAAGACCCGATTGGGGATTCATCGATCCGCCTTACTTCCAGGCCGCGGATGCCGCCGCCGTGGCGCGCCAGACCCGGGTTGAGTGCGAGTGTCTTCTCCAGCAGATCGTGCTTGTTTGTTTCAATCAAATCCTGAGCCGCGTCGACGTCCGCCAAATCCAGCAATTGCACCTGACCGATCATCTCCTGGGAGCTCATCCAGGCTCTGAAGCCGCCAGTGGACTGCGCCAGCTTTGCCATAAAGGAAACGGCAGCCACCACGGAAGGTTCTTCCACCACCATTGGCACCAAGACCGACCTGCCGTTCACGATGAAATTCTGGGCGATCCCCAGCGGGAGGCTGAAGAGCCCTACCGCGTTCTCGATCATATGGTTGGCAGTCTCAAGGCTCAACCCGGAGCCAGGCAGCCAGGCTTTCAGGTCATCCTCATCCAGGCTGCTGTTTTGCAGCAGGAACGCATAGCGCTCAGGCAGGGTCATCTTGTAGAATTTTTTTGCCATATTAATTCCATTGTACTGAAATCTGCACAACTATAGCAAGCAAAGCCTCTAAAAAACTCTCAAATATCTACTAATAACGAAAGACAAGTAAGCAATAATAGTCCGTACAATCATTGGAGATCAGCCTTACTCATCGGTATACTTGTGGGGATATTTGGAAAGAAGGTGACACTTGGAATTATCTGATTCAACACTATACGACATTCTCATAATCGGCGGCGGACCCGCCGGAGCGACTGCCGGCATCTATGCCGCCCGGGCTGGCCTGAAAGTGGGTATCCTGGATAAGGGCCTGACCACCGGCGCGCTTGGCACCACCAGCAAAATCGCGAATTACCCTGGAATAGAGGGGGAGATTGGCGGAGCTGAATTGCTCCAGATAATACGCAAACAAGCCTTGGAGTTTGGCGCGGAATTTATCAACGATAAAGCTATTGGCAGCGACCTTTCCAGCAGTCCAAAGTCGGTTTTTGGCAACTTTGGGGTTTACTCAGCCCGCTCCATTATTATCGCCACCGGTTCGATGGGACGTACCAACTTGATCAAAGGCGAAGAAGAGCTTTTAGGTCGGGGGGTTTCATACTGCGCCGTTTGCGACGCGGCTTTCTTCAAGGGCAAGGATGTGGCTGTGATCGGCAAGAGTGATGAGGCGCTCGAAGAAGCCCTCTATCTGACCCGTTTTGTGAAAACCCTGCATTTCTTCTCACCCACTGAGCAAGTGAATGTACCGCCCGAAGCCTTGGCGGAGTTGACTGAGAAAGAAAACGTTGTAATGCATCCGGGCTGTGTGGTCCGAGAGATCTGCGGTGAGGGACATGTGAATTGCCTGCGGGTTTCAGCCCGCGGCAGCAAGGAAACAGAGGATTTACCAGTGGAGGGGGTATTTGTCTACCTGCAGGGCGCTAAACCGATCACCGATTTTGTCGCGGGGCAGCTGGAGATCAGCGATGAAGGTTGTTTGCAGGTGGACCGCGAGAACCAGACCGCAATTCCAGGAGTCTATGCGGTGGGAGATGTTTTGTGTTCGCACGTGAAGCAGGCAGTCATCGCTGCCTCAGATGGCGCGGTAGCGGCAATTTCAGCCGAGAAGTGGCTGCGGGGCAAAGCCAGGTACCGCATGGATTGGGGCAAGTAGCAGCAATTCGGTTTGAAATCCGTATACTTTCCGACCACAATAAGCCGACATGTTTTTTGTAGGCAGGGTTGCGCTTTCCAACCCGGCAAAAATCCAGCCGCAGATTGGGTCATCATGCTCGAGGCGTATGCGGATTTCAAGTAACAACGCAAACCGCATCCGGTAACCTCCATTTGTCATCCTGAACGCAGTGAAGGATCTACTTCCTAAAACTTAGATTCTTCGCAAAAGCGGCTCAGAATGACAAAAAAGAGGCGCTGCTGTAGCTTTAGGTCGGGTTGCGGATTTCAAGCAGAAAATTTTAATTTCGTTACGAATGATCACTCTATCCATTACAATTCATATGGAAAGACCTTACTTATGGAAGAAAACACGCCGTCAAGCCCGCTTGCCACTTTGCGTCCTCACCATGCTTTGTGCGCCTTGTTCTTTGAGGGCAAAGGTTACAGCCAGACTTTCGTTGATAATATGACCACTTTCCTGGCTGATTCCAGCCAGATGCTGCAAATCACAGCCGGATGCGACACCCTTTGCATGGCTTGCCCCAATAACTTCAATGGACTATGCAGCGATGCAGCTAAGGTCTCGCTTTTTGATCAGCGCACTGTAAATCTGACTGGTGCGCGGCTCCAGACTGAACAGCCCATGCCCCTATACGAGTTCTGCCAGGTTGTTTACGATTACATCCTGCAGCAAGGACTGCTGGCGGAGGTTTGCGGCGAATGCGAATGGGCAAAGCTCTGCCAGGGCAAATGGCAAAAGCGCGATTTAAATCATTCGATGCTCCCATACAGTGGAATTGATTCCAATGGTGGGTAGGCTATACTGAGGTCGAGGAAGCCAGAAGAAATAAGACGCCAACCCACCCTACATGACTACATGACTACTAGACTACAAGACTGAAACATCTGCGAACCAAAACCGTTATAATAGCTTTGAACACGTTACTGGAGGCACCATGACCAAACCTGACCCCGGCGTTCCAACGCCCCAAAATGAAGCCCCTGAGCGCTCCAAACGCGCTCAACTCGAACAAAACGCAAGAAACGGCTCCACTTACTTTTTCTGGATCGCCTTTTTCTCGGTCTTTAACCAGGTGATGGATCAACTCAGCACAACACGCCGCTTCGTCTTTGGTCTGGGCGCACCCCAATACGTCGACCGCCTGCTGGGAGGGTCCAATCCCGCGCTGATCTGGGGCATGATCATCGTGCTGGCAATCATTTTCGTACTTTTTGGCATCTTCTCCCGGCGCAGGAACGTTCCAATCTACATGATTGGCATCATTGTTTACCTTGCAGACATGGTCTTATCCATCCTTGCCGGGGATATTGTTGGCACCGCGGTCCACGTGGTCTTCACTGTCCTGCTGGTGATGGGGTTGATAGCGACCAGGAAACTCAAGGATCTACTGCCTGCCTGACGTTACTCATCCAAGATCAAAGTTCTGCAGTCGCTTTATAAGGGCGACCTTCTACAGATTCTGCCTGTGGTTAATCGTTTATTAACAACAATAGTAAAATTAATAGTGTTAAGAAATGTGAGCTTGCGATGACAGAGATACCCTTGCACGAAATATTTTTACGCCTGGCAGCCGCCCTTCTTGCC
>ENA-OSEO01003293-OSEO01003293.1-sediment-metagenome-genome-assembly--contig:-NODE-3293-length-19555-cov-4.883715_pt1 | contig 19555 bp, 9 predicted proteins | sample MGYA00237883_ERZ534232 | MGnify/ENA metagenome assembly ERZ534232
CCGATACGAACCGAGATCATCAAGTTCTGTGAGACGATCGGCTTCGATTACATGGGAGCGATCATCTGGCAGAAGGTCACCACCTGCAACACGACCGGCGGCGCTACAATCATGGGTTCCTTTCCCTACCCGCGCAACGGGATTCTCAAGCTGGACTACGAGTTCATCCTGATCTTCAAGAAGCTGGGAACGCCGCCGCCCGTCAGTAGTGATATCAAAGAACAGTCACGCATGACGACGGAAGAATGGAACCAGTTCTTCGCCGGGCACTGGAGCATTCCCGGGGAAAAGCAAGATAGTCATCTGGCCATGTTTCCTGAAGAGATACCCCGACGTCTGATTCGGATGTTCAGCTTTGTCGGAGACATCGTTTTTGATCCCTTCCTAGGAAGCGGAACGACGTGCCTGGCGGCAAGAAATCTAGGCAGGAACTCAATCGGATACGAGATCAACCCGGAGTTTATCGGAATCATTCGCAACAAGGTAGGTGCTGATACTGGAGCCCTGTTTGCCGATGCCACTTTTGCGTTTGCACAGCAGGACCGAAACGGTGTTGATTTCCAGCAAAAGATGAGCTGTCTTCCGTACGTGTTCAGAGATCCTGTACAGTTTGACAAGAAGGTTGATCCTGCGACACTCCAGTTTGGATCGAGAATCAGCCTTGCAGCGAGAGAATGACGGGCCCCTGGGCCTACGGTCCAGGGCACAGCCGAAGGGTAGATTTCTGTGTCGGTCTTGAGATGCCGTTGCATGCGATGTCGCTTTGGGCGACGGGGAGAGACAAATGAGAATCGAGATCAAGTACAGGAGCAGTGAAGGACCTCACCTGATTGACCTTAGTGCAGGGGAACTCGACCAACTGCGGAACAAAACCGAGATCTCCGTGGCGCAAGATTATCCAGCTACGAAGAGCCTCCATATAGAGGGACAACCAGATGAACTGGGACTCTTGGCTGCTGCATTACTGAATAGAGCAATAGAGCTTCGCCGTCCAAGGTGATTCCACCAAGAGGCTTGTGGAATGGTGCGTTCAAAGGTGATTCTCGTCGCGACGACGAATCCTGGGAAGGTTCGAGAGTTGCGGGCGCTGCTGGGCGATTCGGTTCAGTGGAGGAGCCTGGCGGATTTCCCCGGCGTGGAGGAGGTGAAGGAAGATGGAGCGACGTTCGCGGAGAACGCGCGCAAGAAGGCCCTCGGGTACGCTCAGGCCACCGGGCTCTGGACACTGGCCGACGACTCGGGACTCGTCGTGGATGCGCTCGGCGGGGCGCCTGGCGTGAATTCCGCACGATTCTCCGGGGATAAGGCCCAGGGCGCGGATCGCCACGTCATCGACCGGCGAAACTGGGAGAAGCTGCTTTCCCTGCTGGAGGGCGTGCCTCCCGAGAAACGCACGGCGCGGTTTGTCTGCTGTCTGTGTCTGGCGAACCCCGACGCAGTCCTGATCGAGACGCAGGGGACCGTCGAGGGGCTCATCACTACCGAGCCCGCCGGCGCTGGCGGTTTCGGATACGACCCGGTCTTTCTTGTGCCGCAGCTTGGCAGGACCGTCGCCCAGCTTGGCGATGACGAGAAGAACGCCCTTTCCCACCGCGGCAACGCCATGCGGAAGCTCAAGCCTCTGCTCATCGAGCTGCTGGCCCGCTTGTAGTGCGCCCGTAAGGGCGTATCTTCGTTATGCACTGCATTTGTGATGGCATGGGAGATAACGCCTTACGGCGTCACTACGAACGGTTTGAGCCTTTGACGGACGGGCCGTGCGCGGGTATCATGGGGGTCAAGACGTTCCCCGGCTCCTGGAGGTCGAATGGCGCTGCCGAAGCTACAGCTATATACGAAGATCCTCATCGCCCTGGCGCTGGGGGCCGTGTTCGGTCTGATCGCCAATCGACTCGAGTTCGCCGGCTTCGTGGGCGTCTACATCAAGCCGGTCGGGACCGCGTTCATCCGGCTCATCAGTATGGTCGTCGTGCCGCTGGTGTTTGCGTCGCTGTTGGTGGGCACCGCGAGTCTCAAGGACATCCGCACCCTCGGACGGATCGGGGCCAAGACGGTCGTCTTCTACATGTGCACGACCGCCCTGGCGGTTACGATCGGGCTGGTGCTCACCAGCGTCGTTCGGCCGGGCTCGAGTTTGTCGCCGGAGTCGCGACAGAAGCTGATCGGCGATGCCGCGGCGCAGAAAGACCTCCCCGTCCAGGCCACGACGGAAAAGCCCTCGATCCAGGAGCTTCTGCTGGGGATCATCCCGACGAATCCGATCAAGGCCCTGGCGGAGGCCCAGATGCTCCAGATCATCTTCTTCGCGATGTTGATGGGCATCTGCCTGACGTTCATTCCCGCCGAGCGCAGCCGGGTCGTCATCGACTTCTTCCAGGCGGTGGACGACACGATCGTGCAGATGGTGCATGTCGTCATGCGGCTGGCGCCCTACGCGGTGTTTGCCCTGATCGCAGCGGTGGTCGCGGATTTTGGCCTGGGCATCCTCACGATGCTCATCCGCTACTGTATCGTGGTCCTGCTCGGATTGACCGTCCACATGGTCTTTGTGTACGGCTCGGCGTTGAAGCTCTTCACGAAGATGAATGTCGGGGATTTCTTTCGGGGTTTCCGGCCCGCCCAGTTGGTGGGCTTTTGCTCGTCGTCGAGCAATGCCACGCTGCCGGTCACGATGGAATGCGTGGAGAAGAACTTGGGCGTTCCCTCGCATATCGGCAGCTTCACCCTCCCGCTGGGAGCGACCATGAACATGGACGGTACGGCTCTGCTGCAGGGGGTCGCGGTGGCGTTCCTGGCCCAGGTCTACGGCATGGAGCTGGACCTGGTGCAGAGACTGACGATCGTACTGACCGCGACGCTGGCCTCGATCGGGACCGCCGGCATCCCCGGCGCCGGCATCGTCATGCTTGCCATCGTGCTCAACAGCGTGGGGGTGCCTCTGCAAGGGATCGGGATCATTCTGGGGGTAGATCGCATTCTGGATATGTGCCGGACCGTTGTGAACATCACCGGGGATGCCACCTGCGCCGTCGTGGTGGCCTCCACAGAGGGGAAACGTAACACCGAGAACCGGTGTGATCTGCAGAGTTCGCCCGCGCAAGGAACGGCTCCGGGCGACCTCCACGCAAGGCCCTCGGAGCCGTCTTGAGGATGTGTTGTATGATGTTGAATACGTACATCGCGACCGTTTGTTCAGTCGGGCAGGTCCGCCGGACCTTTGTGTTCATTCTGGTGCTGGCGGCACTGCTTGCTCCAGTTTCTCCGTGTCGGGCGTGTTTCTCCATCGTCGTGGGCAAGAATGCCTCGACCGATGGTGGCGTGCTCGTCGGGCATAATGAGGACGACGGCGCCCCGCAGATCGTCAATCATCACAAAGTGCCCCGACAGACGCATCTGCCGGGCGCGAAGGTGACGCTGCGCAACGGCGGCTCGCTCGAACAGGTCCCGCAAACGTGGTCCTACATGTGGTCCGAGATGCCTGGAATGCTGTTCTCCGACAGCTATGTCAACGAGTGGGGCGTGACCGTCTGCTCGGACAACTGCCCTTCGCGGGAGGACCGCGCGGAATTGACCGACGGCGGTATCGACTGGGACCTGCGTCGCCTGGTCGCCCAACGCGCCAGGACCGCCCGCGAGGGCGTGCTCCTGGCCGGCCGACTTGTGGAGCGGTTCGGCTATGCGGACTCCGGGCGGACCTGCATCATCGCGGATCCCAATGAGGGTTGGTTGTTCTGCGCCGTCAACGGCAAGCACTGGCTGGCGCAGCGCGTACCGGATGACGAAGTGGCCATGGTCGCCAACACGTACACGATCCGCGAGGTCTCGCTCTCAGATACGCGGAATGTCCTGGCGTCGAAGGATATTGCCGACTATGCGAAGGCCAGAGGCTGGTACGATCCGGCTCGTGGGTCATTCGACTTCGCGGTAGTCTATGCGAATCCCCAGGCGGCCTCGAACCTGAACAACGTGGGTCGCCAGTGGAGCGGGTTGCGATACGTCGCGCGCGAACCTCTGGAGGCGGGCTCGAGCCTTCCGTTTTCCGTGGCGCCGAAGGACAAGCTGGGTGTTGCGGACATCATGCAGATCCTGCGCCACGACAAGGAGACGGAATCCGGACCGGCGCCGGCGGATACCCGGTTCGCCTGTGCTCTGTGCAGCGGCGCAACCCAGACGAGCTTCGTGGCCCAGCTCCGGGGCGGAATGCCGGTGGACATCGGCGTGGTGTACTGGGTCTGTCTCGCCTCTCCACGAACCTCCTTCTTCGTTCCGTGCCATTTCGGCCTCCCGGACTTCCCGATGGGCTACAGACTTCCGTCGGAGCGGCCGACGATGAAGGCATACAATCGTAAGGTCCAGTCGAAGTTTGTGATCGATCCGCGCGCGGCCTTCTGGATGTACTCCAACTTCCGGGACAAGATGGACCGCGAGGGACACCCTGCGATGCAGCGACTGAGGACCGAAATCCAGCGGGTCCAGCAGGCGGCCGTCGCGGCGCAGGAGCCCATCGAAAGGGACGCCCGCCGGTTCTACGAGAGCTGCAAACCAACGAGTCTACAACTGCTGGAAATCCATGCGAAGGGCGTATACACGTTGAGCATGGAAGCGATGCTTGCGGTACTCTCGGAGAAATGACTCGTCGCCGCGATGTGCTGGCAGTCAGTGAGGTGGGTATGCACTTAGGAAAGGTGGTTGCGTTGCGGCTTGCGGTTGCAGTACCTGTCATTATCGGTGTGTACACGCCACAGGGCAAAGCGGATGCCCAGGCGGATCTCGACAAGCAGGCGCACGAGCTGACCCGCAAAACTCTGCTGATCGACACGCACCTGGACACGCCGTACGAACTTCAGAAGAGGATGCAGGACATTTCCGGACGGATCGAGGGTGGTCACTTCGATTACGTTCGCGCCCGCCAGGGGGGACTGGACGCCTTGTTCATGGTGGCCTACGTCCCGCCCGAGCTGGAAGAGAAGGGTGGGGCCAAAGCCTTCGCCGACCAGACGATCGACCTGGTCGAGAACTTCGCGCAGAAGTGGCCCGATCGGTTCGTCTTGGCTCGCTCTCCCGAGGAAATCCGAACCTACTTCGGCAGCGAACGGATCTCCATCCTCCTGGGCATCGAGAACGGATCCGCGCTCGAAGGAGATTTGAGCAATCTGGAGCGATTTCACGCGCGCGGGGTCCGTTACATCACATTAACGCACTCGAAAAACAACCAGGTCTGCGATTCGTCGTTCGACGAGGGTCCTAAATGGCACGGCCTCAGTCCCTTCGGGAAGAAGGTGATCGCGGAAATGAACCGACTGGGGATGATCGTGGATGTCTCACACGTTTCCGACGAGGCGCTTCGCCAGGTGCTGGAACTCTCGAAGGCGCCGGTCGTCGCAACCCATTCGTCTTGTCGCCATTTTACGCCCGGCTGGCACCGGAATTTGAGTGACGACATGATCCGGCTCCTGACCCAGAAGGGCGGCGTCGTCCAGGTGAATTTCGGCTCCATGTTCGTCAACACGGCGGTGAATGCCGAATTCGTCAGGATTCAGGATGAGGTCCGTCGGCACATCCGGGAGCACGGCCTTGAGGGCGACGAGAGGACCCGGTACATCCGGCAGCGCTGGGAACAGGCGTCGTTTCCCAAGGCCCACGTGTCCGATGTGGCGGCACACATCGATCACATCGTCCGGCTGGTGGGAATCGATTGTGTCGGATTGGGTTCCGATTTCGACGGAGTCACCGACGTGCCCGTGGGTTTGGAGGACGTCTCGTGCTATCCGAACCTCGTGCGCGAGCTCCTGGCCAGGGGTTACGGCGCGCCCGAGATCCGCAGGATCTGCGGCGAGAATTTTCTGCGGGTCTGGAACGCGGTCCGCGAGGCGGGCAGGCTTGCTTGGCGGCAGTGAAATCACGCGTGAAACGGGCCCTCCCTTCGGGACTCGATTTTCTTGTGGCACGGACCTGGATTTCGACTTGACTACTCTACCGCTCGGTCGGTAGACTACCTTTGCCCCCTTTTGCGTGACTTACAGCGAGCGACTTTGAGGGGCAGGATGTACCTGTGAGTTCGGCCACATCGTCATCTCCGGGCACGCCCTGCAGGATTTGCATAGTCACCCTTGAACGATTGTGCATGGGCGTGCAGGGCGGTTGTGCGCCGGGCGCGGATATGACATAGGCGAGAAGTCAACAAGGAGATCACGGCGGATCGGTGATGAAGCAGGAAGCGCCGTGCCTGACTGGGTATCGAAGATGGATCATGGCCTGATCGATACGCTGGATCTACACTTCCACTGCCTCGGTGAGCGGGTCGCCTGTTCGCAGGTCAAACCCTGTCTGCCCGGGCTGCTGGCGCCGTCTGTACACCTGAGAATCCCGACCCCAATCACTGTTCACATCGATCAATGCCACGAATGCTCTGCGGACCTGGGTGCCCTGCGGAAGCTCGCGCTCGACGCCGGACGACTGGCGCGACTCCAGTGGCTCTATTCCCAACGGCCTGGGAATCATCCTTTGCTTTGCTGTCGGGCTCGAGCCCGCATCCGGGAGTTCGTCACCGGTGCGTGGGAGCGGATCGAGGAGCGGGTCCTTGAACACTTGTGTACCTGTCCGCAGTGTCGGGCGGAGGTCTACGTCTATCGGCAATACCTCCTCGATGAGGGCCTCACGCCGCAGGAGCAGCCCGGAGTTTCGGATGCCTGCTGTCGCGATGGCGGGATCGGTGATCTGTTCGACTATGTTGTCCCTTCGAGACACGCAGAACGGCCCGACACGTCGCATGTGGGAACGTGTCGACCATGCCTGGAGAAGATTCAGAGACTGCATCGTGTGATTTACGGTGTCGCGGAGCGTCCCGAGTCCGGCGTGACGACCGTGTATACCACGGTCGATGATGCCGATCCGATGGTGACGCAGCCGGAGGATGCCTATGCCAGGTACGCCATCCGGGTGCAGGTCGCCCGCCGCAAGACGCCGCCCGCTGTTATCCCGTCTTGCGCGCGTATCGCTCACGCCGGTGCGGAGAAGCGCCGCCGGACGTGGGGAAGGCGACGCCTTCGGGACGTCGGCTTCGATCCGCGCGTCCGGATGATGCTCAGGACCGTCATCACCGCCGCGGCGATGGTTGCCCTGGCCGTGCTCTTCTTGTCTACACCCTCTTCGCCGGCGGGCGTTGCTCTCGCCGATGTCGTCAGGGCGGTTGAGCAGGCGAAGAACGTCCGTGTCTTGCGGTATGATTCATACGGGGGAGAGGTGATTCAGCAGTTGTTGATCTTGCGTGATTCAGACCTTGTGTATATGGCCATACCTGGCCAATGTACCATGTACGATCTGGGTGCCAGGAGGAAGGCGCTGGTTGGCGTGGACTCCAGGCTGGAGCACGATGAGTCACTGAGCAGACGCGAGTACGTCGGTGTCCGGGACATTGTGGATGGTTGTATAGGCTTCCGATTGTCGAAAATGCCGGCCGACGCCCGCTGGGATCGGGTCAGCGGTGCCGACGGCCAGGATGTGTACGAACTCATGTGGTCGGAGCGGACCGGCGCCGATCTCGCTTTCTGGGTCAGGGGGGAGATCGTTCTTGACGGATCGACCAGACGACCTATCAGGGTGAGTCTATTCCACAGGGATTCCAGGGCGGTGGAGTGGCGACAGATCTCACGGATTGTGTTTGAGTATCCCAGCGACGCCGAGATGAAGTCCACAATCGAAAGCGGGTCCTTCCTCATCGGCGCGAGCACTCTGCCCTGATATCACATGCCCTTTTGCCCCTTGCCCAGGAGCGACTGACAGAAGGCCTTCACGATGTTGCGCTCGGGGCGCGCGAATCGCTGCGCAAGGGACAATCATCCTACGCTTGATTTTATGCTGCAGGCCGGGAACGGACGCACGCGACCCGCCGCATGCGAGCGCAGGTGGTGTGTTTCATAACATAATGAGTGCGAGAATCGCCACCATCCTCAGTGTCGAGGCTGCACTCTGCACACGTTTCGTCGCCTGACTTCACTGCCTCGGCGCCATTCCGATCAGTTACAGGCCATCATATAGGACACGTACCAAGGTCCTATGACTTTGCAGAACGTGATCGGGTCAGAAACGCACGCGATCGACTGCCTGCGCAGCATCAACGTTTCGGTGCACGTACCGGACGGCGCTGCCTCGCAACCGTATCGTCTGGGCCAATACTCATAGGCGCCCATGCAGAGGCCATTGAATTCGGTGCAGCCGATGAAATCATCCTCTTGAAGGAGCTTGGTGCAGGCATAGCCGGTACCAACGACTGTGTCAAGCATCCCGGCGGGAAGCTCGGCATAAGGCCCGCCCAGAGGACGGTCGGACACCAGCAGCGCGGTGCCGGTAGCCCAATCGGCCGGGAACGAGTGGACGCTCTGACGATAGTAGAACCTGCTGCTCGACAGATCGATCAACCAAACGTACTGGCTGTCCACACGGTCCAGGACGACGAAGTGGTTCCGGGAGGGAAGGTGCAGAATGGCCTTGGCTCCTCGCAGGTTCCGCAGCGTCTCCATGTCGGCCCGCACCACGCGGCAGTCCAGGCCCAGGTTCTCGGTGAACCGTTTCATGTCGGCGAGCTTCGTACCGCCGTCGGGTCCGACCAGGCCTTTCATGGCACTGCCGGGGGCGGACTTTCCGAACTCAGACGCGACATGGCTCAGGGCCGCGGTGGCGCAGTTCTGAGTGCGCGACCCTTCCCCGGCGGCATAGGCCAGCCGCTCCGCCAGCAAGGCGGTCGTATCTATCTCATTGGAGTGGGTGTACACGGCCGGCGACTTCGACACGGGCGAGAAGTACTCGACCGTCGTGTCGAGCGCCAACGGCGTGCTGAAGCTGTCCACGGACGACTTGCCGGTGCTGGCTCTGAGATCGGTCCAGATTTCCAGGGTGGGCGTCTGATGCTCGTCGCCGCAATTCGTCCGCTCGATGGTGACCGACGACGGGACCCAATCCTCCCCGACCAATTGGTAGTCCGAGCACCGATACGTCGCGGTGAAGGCATTGGCGCCCATGAGCGTCGCGGTGTTCACGGCGTTGTTCTTCGACGGATCCAGGCTCACTTCCGTGGACGTGCCGTCCGGGTGGGCGATGGTCATCTCGATGGTGGACTCGGCATAATAGGCCGACACCTTGGCGTCGGCCAGTTCCTTCGCAGAGAATTTCTCGTGTCCCCAGGGGATCAGGCCGGCGGTCAGTGGTCCATCCACCGTCCGGGGCAGCTTGTTGTCGGCGTCGACGATGCGGTGTCCCCCGTCGGGAGTCGAGGAATAGAGCGTATACTCCCGGCCGTCCCAGGCGAAGACCCGGTGCTGGTTCCAGGCCGTGTTGAACTCGTCGGTCACGTACTTGCCCGCCAGATCCGCATCTGGTGTCATTGTATCGTCACGCGAGCTGACCTTGATCTCCCAGCGGAACTGATCGCCATCGCACTTCACCTGCTCCCAGGCGCTCATTTCATAGTTGTTGGCCAGTTTATACCGGACGTTGAAGGGGATGGCCTTGCGCCGGCTGTCCTCCATGTCCTTCGTCAGCTTCACGCTGGTCGTCGTCAGCGTCCGCTCAAAGCTCTCAAGGGCGGTCTCCGTGGCCTCGGTGATTTTCGCTTCGTTGGGGACCTTGCTGAGCTTTTCGTAGTGGTGTCCCTCAATCGTCCCGGCCGAGATCCAGGTCTTTCGCGGCCGGCTCGTGAGCTGATTGAGAATCTCCTGGATCTGTGCGTCCGTCAGGGCGCGTTGCGCGAATGTCGCCGGGGTCAGACAGAGGGACGCCACCAGGATGGACAATACGGTTGCCGTTCTCATAGGGATTCTCCTTCCACTCGACATGTTATTATCGCCTCACAAGCGTACCAGCCTCCATCTAAACTCCAAGATAGGATTTTACCACCGCCACGCAACCTTCGCAAGGGTTCCTCCCGTTTTTTGCCAGTTTTTTTCAGACCTCCCAAATCACCGTCGCGCAGTGAGTGATACACGCCGTAAATTGCGTAGGCACCGGATATTCACCAAAATACCGAGTCGGGACTTGACGAATGTCAGCGCGAACCGTATACTATAAGAAATTGTCATCTACCAGGATCCCTATGGGCCCCGGACGGAACCGCGGTTTCGCCAGGGGCCTTTTTTCGTTTAGGTTCGACACACGTCTCATTGGGGAGAAGATGGCTGTTACCGGTCCTTGATGCCGCGGCGCGGCATCGGGGGGAGTTTGGGCCCGCAGACGCGATCCGTCGCGCTCGTGCGACCCGTCCAGATGAAGGAGGTAGAGCGATGAAGATGGCCCGGAGTTTGGAGTTGATCGGCGCCCGCACGCGCCACTGGCTGCGTTTGGGACCCCTCGTGCTCGTCTTGCTGTCCATCGGGGTGGCGGGCGCGCAGACGGTGACCGTTTCCGACACGATGGACTACAGGGACACCGTTTGGGACGAAGAGGCCGGCGTTTGGTTCTGGCCCCCCGACGACATCGAGGACCATTCCCCCTGGTATCGCACGTCCAACCAGGACTGGGGCTGGATGCACGATGTGTCGGCGCTGGTGCCCAGCGGCGCCACCGGGATCCAGTCCGCGACGCTCACCATCAATGCCTGGGACGTGAATCACGGCGACGGCGAGGACGACTACATCTACGCGAATGCCCAGCAGATGGGTACGCTGACGGGCGTCTACCGCGACTGGCAAACGTGCACCTTCAATCTGCCGGCAAGTGTACTGGCAGATCTGTGGCGGGACAAGAGGGTGTACATCTTTATGAACATCGACAGGATTGTTGATCTGTCCGGCGGGTTCCGCGTTACCCTCGGGTATTCAACTCTGACGGTCACTTACACCACTTCCGGTTCCGGCGGCTCAGGTGGTTCCGGCGGGTCTGGGGGCTCGGGGGGCGGAATTGACCCAGGGACGCCTCCGGTCTCGGGCGCGATTCCCGTCTATCGCTTCTGGTCACCCGTGTTCTCCGGCCATTTCTACACGACCGACGAGACGGAACGGGACTGGCTGATCTCCACGTATCCGGATGTGTGGACGTACGAGACCGTGGCGTACTGGGCGCTGGCGAGCCAAGGCAGCACCGCAGCGGCAGCGGTCCATCGCTTCTGGTCGGAAGTGCACGCGTCCCATTTCTATACTGTCGACGTCGTGGAGCGCAAGTGGTTGCAGGAAGTCTATCCGGACATTTGGACCTACGAGACCGTGGCCTTCTATGCCTTTGCGCCGGGAACGCAGCCGGCCGGAACGGTCCCGGTCTACCGCTTCTGGTCGCCCATCTACGCTCATCATTTCTACACGACCAGCGAGCAAGAGAAGCAGATGCTGATTTCCCAATACCCTGACTATTGGACGTACGAGACGATCGCCTGGTACGCCTACGCACCATGACGCATCGAGCCACGATGAGCATTGAGAAAGGGCCTCGCACGATCGGCGGGGCCCTCTTCATTTCTCCGGGTGCCGCGGAAGGATGCAGAGCGTCGTCCGCCGTGCCTGATCCGAAGAATTTATCGTTCTTCTCAGTCCGATCCCAGAAAACCTACTGGGATTTGGCCCAAGCCACTCACCGCCCTGCAGTTTGCCCGGTACCAGTACTGAAAAGTCCTGCTTGGCCTGGGGGGGAGATATCCCCATATCCCGGCACGCCGGCCCAGGCCCCATTTCCAGGCGCCAATCCTCGTTCTTGACCCCCTCAAACGACGCAAAATCACTGTAGAAGAAGCCGGGGCGTCTACGATAACTACTACCACGATGCGGAGTATCACAAGGATGATGCCGCCCCGAACAACCCGCCGCCGGTGTTGTTCATTGAACACAGGAAATGTGGAAGGGAAGAACGATGGGATTGGGACGATCCACCACGACGGGGCATGCCATGTTGGCTCTGATGCTGGTTCTGACGGTTCTGTCGGGCGAACTCTTCGCGACGATCACCGTAACGCCGCCGGATGCCATCGACCCGGCCTACAACGACTCGGACCCCTGGGTGGTCAACGCGGACGAGTTCATCATCGGCTTTGAAGCCGATGGCACGCTTCGGATCACGGCAGGATCGGATGTAACGGTCAACTGCCCGGTGTACGTCGGAGATTATGCTCAGGAGTTCGAAGGGCTCACGGGAATTCTCGAGCTCACGGGCTTGGGATCCACCTTCACCGTCGATCCTGCCGGGGAGTCCGAGCTCTTCATCGGCCCGCTTGCGACGGGATACGTGACGGTCGAGGACCAGGCGATCCTGACCTCTCACGACACGATTATCGGCGGCAGCGCGGCGGAGGAAGGGGGCGGCTTCGTCGCCGGGGAAGGCCACGCCACGGTGAGCGGGGGCGCCCAGTGGGACACAGCGTGGATGACTGTCGGCGGCATCGGCTCCGGATTCCTGACCATACAGGACAACGGCTCGCTGGTCGCCAGCGAGGTTGGCGAAGTCGGTCTCCTGCCTGGCACCGTAGGCAATGTGATCGTGGAGCAAGCCGGCTCATGGACGCTGACGGAGGACCTGATTGTGGGCATCTGGGGCGACGGCACCCTGGAGGTTCGCAGCGGCGGCCAGGTTCAGTCCGCGCGGGGCTGGGTCGGCGGCACGGATCCCGACCTGGATTCGTTGAACTATGGCGAAGACTTCGATCTTGACGAATTGGGCAATCCGGACGGTTCCGGCACGGTTCTCGTCACCGGGGAAAACTCCCAGTGGGATGCAGGAGACAGCCTCGTGGTCGGCGCCTGGGGGACGGGGACGCTCGATATTGAGGATCAGGGCAAGGTGACCGCCGCAGAGGTGTACATCGGCGGCATGCCGATCACCCTGGGCGCAGAAGAAGAGTTCACCCGGGACCTTCTGCCCACCGGGACGGGGACCGTGACCGTGACGGGCGACGGCTCGCTGCTGGAGGTCACCGGCGCGGAAACCCTGTTCGTGGGCTACTCCGATACCGGCGAACTGAACGTGGAGGCCGGGGGCGACGTGACGACCGAATCGATGGTCATCGGCGCCGCGCCGGATGTCACCGGCACCGTCGTCGTGACCGGCACCGGCTCGACGCTGACGGCCGAGGATATCCAGGTCGGCGCCTGGGGCACAGGACACCTGACCGTGTCTGATCGTGGACAGGTCTCGGCGGACTACATGGCCATTGGCGGCATGGACGCCAGTGACGTGGATGATCTGCCCCAGGCTATCCTCGATGACTTCGGAGATGCCCTCGGCGTCGGCACCGTGACCGTGACGGGGGAAGGCTCGCATCTGCAGATGGCCGAGGACAGCACGCTCATCGTGGGCGCTTACGGCACGGGGACTCTGAATATCGAGGCCGGCGGCGACGTGGTCGTCTCGGAGAGCTTCGTCGGCGGCTACGCCACGTTTGAGGATGAGGGGGAGACGGAGATCGCGACGATCCACCCCGGTACGGGCACGGCCACGGTGACCGGCGATGAATCAACGTGGGATGGCGAGATCCTGATGGTGGGCGTTGGCGGGGAGGGGACGTTGAATGTCCTGGCCGGCGGCGATGTGACCAGCCATCAGGGCATCGTGGGGCTTGGACCTGACAGTGTCGGTGTTGCCACGGTCTGCGGCGCGGGATCTACGTGGTACTTGACGGATGCCCAGAATCCCGAGGAGTCCGATTTGAACGGAACGTTGATCGTGGGCGCCTGGGGCGAGGGCACTCTGCTCGTGGAGAGCGAGGGCGACGTAAGAGCCGTGACACTGTACGTCGGTGGGACGAATGTTGATGGTGAGCTGGGCGACGACACGGACTGGGGTCTGGGCGATCCGCTGGGCATCGGGACGGTGACCGTGACGGGCGCCGGGTCCGTCCTGAGCGTTCTGCCCGCCGGAGGCGGTGACCCGCCGGTGACGACATACATCGGTTACAGCGGCGACGGCACGCTGGAGATCCTCGACGGCGGCCTGGTCGAAAGCGATGCCGCGGTCGTGGGCGTCCTTGCGGATAGCACCGGCCTTGTGACCGTGGACGGCACGAACTCCACCTGGTCGATTCAAGGCGGCGGTCCGCACGCGGGCCTGACGGCCGAGGGCGACGGCGACGTGTTCATCCGCGAAGGCGGCCGGGTGAACGTGGACGGCGAGAACGCGCTGCTGCTCGTGAGCGATAAAATTCATGTCGGCTCGGAAGGCGAGGGCACGATGACCATCTCCGCCGGTGGGGTCGTCAGGGCCGACAGCGTTGACATCGGAGGTCTCGATCCCGGCTTCGATACGATCGAGGAGTACCTCGATCCCGACACGGTCTTCACCGAGGGGGACGGCGAGGTGACGGTGACCGGGCCCGGCTCGAGCCTCGAGGTGGAAAGCCTCGTCGTGGGCTTCGCCGGCACCGGCATGCTGGGCATCGATAACGGTGCCTCGGTGACGAGCCATACCGCGTTTCTGGGGGCGATGGCGAATTCGGTTGGAACGGCGGAAGTCCAGGGGGCCTCTACCTGGGATGCCGGCGACAATATCGTTGTCGGTCTGTGGGGCCATGGTGATCTGACGATCTCCGGCGCTTCTGAGGTCACCACGGGCGAGATGTACATCGGCGGCGCGGCGTTCGAGCTGGTCGCAGAGGAAGGGCAGGAGTACGATGCGGACCTCGTCCCGGACGGCACGGGCGTCGTGACGGTGACCGGGGACTCCGCCTTGCATGTGAATCAGGAGTTCACGCTCTACGTGGGCTACGCCGGGACCGGCGAACTGAACGTGGAGGCCGGGGGCGACGTGACGACCGAATCGATGGTGGTCGGCGCCTCGCCGGACGTTACCGGCACCGTGGTGGTGACCGGCGGCGGCTCTACGCTGACCGCGGAACACGAGATCCTCGTCGGTGCCTGGGGCACCGGGGAGCTGACGGTATCCGCTGGCGGTAACGTCGCCACGGAAGAGATCTTGATCGGCGGGTTCGACACCAGCGACGCGGATGATCTGCCGCAGGCCATGCTGGACGATTTCGGGCCGGGGCTCGGCACCGGCACCGTGACGGTGACCGGTGCGGAATCGACGCTTGACGCCGCGAAACAGATCTACGTGGGCAATTACGGCCAGGGCACGCTGAACGTGAATCTCGGCGGCGACGTCATCGGCGGGGAGATCGCCATCGGCGTGGCGGCGGGCAGCCACGGGATCGTGAACGTCAGCGGCGAAGGTTCGACGCTCGAGGCCGACGAGGATCACGGGGTAGAAGAAGAGGGGTATTATCCCGGCGTGATGATCGTGGGCGGCTACGGCACGGGAGAGGTGACGGTTTCCAACCAGGGCGAGATGACCGTGGACGACGTACTGTACGTCGGCGGGTATCCCGCCGAAGAGCTGGACTTCGAGCCCGAGGTGCCCGGGGATCCCGACGGCACCGGCACCGTGACGATCACCGGGGAAGGCTCCACTCTCACGGCTAATGTGATGTCCATCGGGTTCAGCGGCGAGGGCACGCTGAATGTCTTGAATGATGCGACGGTCACGAGCGAGGCGGCGCTGATCGGCGTCATGGCGGAAGGAGTTGGCCACGTTGTCGTACAAAACGCACTCGACACCTGGACGAACACGGGAGACGTCGTCGTGGGCGCCTATGGCGAAGGCGACTTGACCGTTGCGGATAGCGGCCATGTCGTGGTTGGAGAGACCCTGTATATCGGCGGGTACGATCCTGAAGACGTGGAGGACGGCGACTTGGGCTATGCCTATGACCCCGACGGCACCGGCACGGTGACCGTTACGGGCGTCGGGTCACTCCTGGAGGCCGAAGGCATCGGCGTCGGCATCGACGGCGACGGCACCCTGGAGATCCTCAACGGCGCCGAGGTCCAGACCGAGGCGGCCGTGGTGGGCCTGGGTGCGGACGGCGTCGGCACCGTGCTGGTGGACGGTCAGGTGGGCGAGAACCGGTCCACTTGGCGGATCGAGTCGGACGTCGAAGACGACATCCCGATCGCGGAGGGCGAAGGCGAAGTGATCGTCTCCAACGGCGGACAGGTGATCGTGGACGGCGACGGGATCCTGCACGTGGCCGATACAATCACGGTCGGCTCGGAAGGGGACGACAGCCGGATGACGATCTCGAACGGCGGATTCGTGTCTTCCGCGATGGGCGTCATCGGGGGATACGATCCCGAGTTCGACGACCTCGCGGATTACTTCGACCCCGACACGGAATTGAATGACGGCACCGGCGCCGTCACGGTCACCGGCGCCGGCTCCCGCTGGGATACGAATTACCTGGGGGTGGGTTTCTCGGGCGACGGCACGCTGACCATCGACAACGGCGGCTACGTCTGGGATCTCACGGCCGTGGTCGGCATGATCGAGGGCGTCACGGGAACCGTCGAAGTCACCGGCGCCGGCTCTACCTGGGACAACCTCGAAGACCTCGTCATCGGCGCCTGGGGCGTCGGCGAGCTGACCGTTTCCGCCGGCGGCACGGTCTTCGCCACGGACGCTTACATCGGCGGCATGCCGCTGAGCGTGCTCGAAGCCGAGGACGATCCGGACCACACCCCCATGGGCACGGGCACCGTGACGGTGACCGGGTTAGGCTCCCAGTTCATCGTGGCGGCGCCGGCCAGTCTTTACGTGGGCTATACCGCCGACGGCACGCTGAACGTCCTCGAGGGCGGGTCCGTCGAGAGCGTGACGGCGGGAATCGGCGCCCTGCCCGGCAGCACGGGCGCCGTCACGGTCGATGGCGTGCACTCCAACGAGATCGATGTGCCTTCAGAGTGGTACAACGAGGGTTCCGCGTTCGTGGGTGGCTACGGCACGGGATCGCTGACCGTCAGCAACGGCGGCGGAGTCTATATCGGCGACACGTTGTACATCGGCGGGTTTGATCCGGAACATGCGGACTTCGTCACCGTCGAGGGATCCGATCCTGACGGGACCGGCACCGTGACGGTTACCGGCGCCGACTCGATGTTGGTCATAGGAGGGCTGGATACTCTCCATGTGGGTTACCGTGGTACCGGCACACTCAATGTGCTCGCCGGCGGCAGCGTGGAGTCGGAAGAGGCCACCATCGGCTACGAGGCCGGCAGCGTCGGCGCCGTGACGGTCTCCGGGCCGGATTCCGTGTGGACGGCGTCGGAGCAGTCCATCGGTCGCACCGGCCAGGGTTCCCTCACGATCAGCGACAGTGGCACGGTCTTTACCAACTCGGCCCTTCTCGGCCAGATGGTCGGCGGTAGCGGCGGGGTGCTCGTCACGGGCGCCGACTCGGGATGGCATATCAACAATACCCTCTGGGTGGGCTATCGCGGGGAAGGCGAATTGACCATCGCGGATGGCGCCCTGGTTGTGTCGTCCGAGGGCGTCCTCGGCGAAGAGGCGACGGCAACCGGCACCGTCTGGGTGACCGGGGCAGCGTCGCAGTGGAATGTGCAAAATGACCTGTCCATCGGCTACGCCGGAACGGGCGTCGTGGATGTCCGCGACGATGGCCGGCTCTTCGTATCGGACGACCTGTACGTCGGCGGCCATGTGGAAGGAAGCGGCGGCGCCGGCGTCCTGAATGTCAGCGACGGAGGCCAAGTGTTTGCCCAGGAAGTGATCGTCTGGGAAACCGGAACTCTCACGGGCGACGGCACCGTCTCCGTCCTGGTGCCGACGACGGTCCACAACTACGGCACCATCGCGCCGGGCGACGACGGCATCGGAACGCTTACGGTCAACGGTAACGTGGTCTTCCATGAGGACTCGACCTACGCGGTCCAGATCAACAACAACGATGAGTCCGACCAGCTCGAAGTCAACGGCGACGTGACGATCGACGGCGGCACCGTCCAGGTCGCTGCCGTCGGCGGAATCCTGGGCGAGCATGAATACGAGATCATCACCGCCAACTCCGTCACCGGCGAGTTCCAGGACTTGGACACGGCGCTGCTGGACTTCTCGTTCGACACGATCGGCCTGGACTACGACGAGGTCACCGTCTGGCTGCACATCGCCGCCACGAACTTCAACGACCCGGACATCGCCCGCACGTACAACCAGAGGCAGGTTGGCGGGGCGCTGCAGGAGATCGCGGGTCCGGAGAATCCGGTCACAGGCGCGGTTCAACAGCTTGGAACCGTCCAGGAGATCCGCAACAGCTACGATCAACTGAGCGGCCAGAGCCGACCTCCACTGGCGCCGATGACCCTCGCCGGCAGCTCCAAGTTCCTCGGCACGGTGACCAGCCGCGCGCAGACCGTTCGGACGGGCTTGGTGGCCGGGGCGTTCGACTCCAGCCTGACCGCTGCGGCCGGCCCGGACCAGGCGATCGGCGGCTCGTCCGCCTATGACCCGGCCATCGGCGGGCGGACGTTCGCGGTCGGCAACGGCTCGAGTGTCCTGGCCGACCGGCGGTGGGGAATCTGGGGTCGCGGCTACGGCCTCGTCGGCGACCGTGATGCCGAGGGCGGTCTGCCGGGCTACGACTACCACGTCTACGGCGGCAGCTTCGGCGTGGACTACCAGATCAACGAGAGCCTGCTGGCCGGTCTGGTCGGCGGCATGTCCGAGGGCGACGTGGACTTCGACCGCTCCCGGGACAACACCGATTTCGACGCCGCTCACATCGGCCTGTACGCCAGCCTCGCCTGGGACCGTTGGAACGTGGATTCCGTCTTCACGTACGCGAGCCTGGACTACGAGACGCGGCGGTACGTCGACGTGGTCAACGAACGCCTCGCGGGCGACTTCGACGGCTACGAGTTCGCCGGGTACGTGGAACTTAGCCGCAGCTTCGATCTGGCGCCGGACCTGAGACTGGCGCCGCTGGCGTCTTTGCAGTACACCTATCTGAGCCTGGACCCCTACACGGAGACGGGCGGCAACAGCGCCCTGTCCTTCGACGAGCAGACCCATGAGTCGGTCCGGGGCTCGCTGGGCGCCCGGCTGACCAAGAGGCTCATCGAGAGCACGGGCGACTTCCGCGCCGACCTCTAGGTCCGCGGCCGCTGGGTCCACGAGTTCGGCGACGACCGGGCCAGCGTCGATACCGCGTTCGCCAGCGATCCGACGGTGGTCTTCACGATCAAGGACGAGGAGATCTCCCGCGACAGCGCCGTGCTGGGAGCGGGTCTCTCGGCCGAACTGAACCGGCAGACGCGGGCCTACCTGGACTACGACACCCGCCTCAACAGCGACGAGTCCGTCCACGTCTTCAGCGCGTCGCTGCAATACCGGTGGTAGACGGCGTCATCCGACGCCGATGGGATCGATGCGCATCCGGGGCCGGCCGCCAGCCGGCCCCTTTCTGTTGGGCGGCGCGCACGAGACACGGACGAACACGCCGAGCCTGGGGTCGTTCCTACCATGCGTTCGTTGTTCTGGTAGGGCGGCAATTTCCGACGAGATAGCCGAGGCAAAACGTCATGGCCGTTGCCAGGGGAAAATGCCAGGGCCAAGCCAGTGTGATGTGCACAGGCCGGCCGTCGGGCGTCGTGCCGACCACGGCCAGGCTGAGGATCAGGACCAGCAGCACCGCCAGGGTGACGTAGAGGATCTTCTCGGGCTGTTGCCGGAGCCGGCGAAAGGCCTGAACCAGCAGAATCGCCAAGGCCACCACCACGATCCCCTGCGGGACCGCCTG
>ENA-OSEO01003295-OSEO01003295.1-sediment-metagenome-genome-assembly--contig:-NODE-3295-length-19550-cov-3.808401_pt1 | contig 19550 bp, 17 predicted proteins | sample MGYA00237883_ERZ534232 | MGnify/ENA metagenome assembly ERZ534232
TGCCCGCTCCAGACTTGGTTGCCCTCTTCGTCAAAGGGGACTCTGAACCGGTAGCGCTTTTTTCAGAATGTGGGTGTTCTGATTTACTTTTTACGCTTATGGGTAGTTTGATGAACGGATAAGTTTCTATCCACCTTAAAAAGTCTACCAATGAGAAGAAACGGGCGGCAGCCCGTTTCTGTTTTTTGAGAGAGGGTGGGATGAAGCCGGTAAACAAAACCGATGCACATACACCGTCCCCAGGTGCAGTGATGGGGGAGAGAAAAGATCTTTCCTCCAGGGACGTTCGAATCATTGAAAAGGTCAGGTCGTTGGCCGAACCCCTGTGCGATTCGGAAGCAATGGAACTGGTGCATGTCGAATATCAGCGGGAGCCGGCGGGAAGGATATTGCGGATCTATATCGACAAGCCGGGCGGGGTCCAAATGGACGATTGCGTGCGGATCAGCCGTCAGCTGGATGATCTTTTGGATGTTTATCTGGATGAGGTCGGTCCCTACCATCTGGAGGTCTCCTCGCCGGGTGCGGACCGACCCCTGGGCAAGGCCGGTGATTACCAGCGGTTCAAAGGATGCCGGGCAAAGATTCGAACCCACCATCCGGTGGATGGGCGGAAGAACTACACCGGTATTCTTCAGGGAATAGCGGAGGGGTGCGTAAAAATCATTGTGGATAATAAAATCGTTGCGATTCCGTTTGAAGAGATTCAAAAAGCACGACTTATTAACTACACCGGAGAATTTCCATGTTTATAGCAGAAATCAAGCGTGTCGTTGACCAGGTGAGTCGAGACAGGGGGATCGATCGTGAAGTGCTCATCCGCGCACTTGAAGAGGCACTCCGATCCGCCGCCAGGAAGAAATATGGGAACAAGATCGATATCGAGGTCCAATACGACGATGCAAGCGGAGAGATCGAAGTCTTCCAGTTCAAAGAAGTCGTAGAGGAGATCACCGAACAGGATCTTCAAATCGTCCTGCCGGAAGCGCTGAAATTGGATCCCGAATGCGAAGTCGGAGACAGCATCGGGACAAAGATGGATACGGCGACCTTCGGAAGGATTGCCGCGCAATCGGCCAAACAGGTCATTATCCAGAAAATGAAGGATGCCGAAAAAGATGCCGTCTACACAAGCTTCATCGGGCGCAAAGGGGAGATCATCAACGGGATCTGCCAGCGGGTGGATCGCGGGGACATCATCGTCAATTTGGGGCATACCGAAGGCATTTTACCGGTCCGGGAGCAGGTTCCGAAGGAAAGCTATCGGCGCGGCGACAGGATTCGGGCGCTGATTCTCGATGTGCTTCATGAATCCCGCGGTCCGCAGATTATTCTTTCAAGAACCCATCCCGACTTTTTGATCAATCTTTTCAAGACCGAGGTGCCGGAAATCAGCGAAGGGATCGTCAAGATCATGGGCGCTTCACGGGAGCCCGGCAGCCGTTCCAAATTTGCCGTCGCCTCCACCGATTCGGATATCGATCCGGTGGGCGCCTGCGTCGGTATGAAAGGCAGTCGCGTGCAGAACGTCGTTCAGGAACTTCGCGGCGAAAAGATCGATATCATCCCCTGGCATGCCGATCCGGCGAAATTTGTCTGCAACGCCCTTGCACCGGCTGAAATTTCCAGAGTCATCATCGACGAAGACGACCGATCCATGGAAGTGATCGTCCCGGATGAGTTTCTTTCCGTTGCCATCGGGAAGCGCGGCCAAAATGTCCGGCTGGCCTCCAAACTGACCGGATGGCATCTGGATGTGAAGAGCGAGTCCCTCTACAGCGAGGCGATGCGATCCGGATATGATTCGCTGATCCGACTGCCGGGGGTGGGTATCAGCACGGCGGATGCACTGTATGAACAGGGCTTTTTTTCGGCCGAGGAGCTCAGCAAGGCAAACAAGGAAGATCTGGTCAACGTGCGAGGAATTTCCGAAGGCAAAGCCCAGGAGTTGATCCGTCTGGCCGGGGAAGCGGTCAGAGAAGATGCGGCCGCAAAGGCTGCCGAGCCGGGCGAAACGAGCCCGGATTCCCTGGCTGCGGCCGAAGACGCTTCGGACAACCCGGAGGATCATGCGCAAGAGGCTCCCCAGGAGACCCTCGCTCGAATCGATGCATCCGCCGAGGATAGCGCACTCAATCTTCCCGACGATGGGGAAAAGCAATAGCCGCTTTTTGATGGCAAGAAAAATAAAGGGTCGGCAGACGGTCAACCAATACGCGACAGATAAACGGGAATGTAAGGGGGATTGATGGCGAAGATCAGAGTGTATGAACTTGCCAGAGAACTCAATATGCAAAACAAGGAACTGCTTGATAAAATAGAGGCCATGAATATCGACGTCAAGAGCCATATGAGTTCTTTGGAAGATGAGGATGTCGATAAGATAAAAAACAGCCTCTTTGGAAAGCAGTCCGAGATGGTTGAGGAAACACGCGTCCGGCCCACTGTGATCCGGCGGCGCCGCAAGCGTGTTGAGGCCGATGCAGGGCAGCCCGGGGAAGCGGAGGCGCCGGTCGAGGCCGGCGAACCGGCCGAGGCTGCATCCGCAATCCCGGACCAGACCCTTGCCCAGGAAGCCGAGGCACCGGCCGCAACCGCCGGACCGCCCGTCGGGGCCGGCCAGCCGGAAACGGCTGAACCCATCGAACCGGAACCGGAAGTTGCCCAAGAGAAGCCGGCGGCACCGGTCGAGGCGGCCGAGACGGTGAAAGCCGATGCCGCTGCCGAGCCGGAAGCACCCGAGGCGGCTTTGGACAAGCCGGCGAAAGCGGCGAAAAAGAAAAAAGGCGCAAGGGAAGTCCCCGCCAAGATCATCCGTCTGCCCGTCAAACCCAAAGCCGCCGAGCCCGAGGCCCCGCCGAAACCGGAAGCGGTAGAGGCTCCGGGGGGGGTGGCGGATATCCGCAAGTTTCCGGCTGCAGAGAAAAAGGCGCCTGCCGAGGTTGTGCCGGAGACCGAAGATGCAAAAGGCAAAAAGAAGAAAAAGAAGAAACAAGAGGAAGAGGATTCTAAGGATTCGAAGTTTTTCAAAAAGAAGATATCTTTCCGTCGAAAGGAAGTCGTCGAAGGAGAAGATCTGTACGCCGACATTCCACGGCGCGGTCGTAAAGCGCGAAAGGGGATGAAGGCGCCGGCCCTCAAGGCGCAAAAACCTCAGATCACCACGCCAAAAGCGATCAAGCGGCGCATTAAAATCGATGACACCATTATTTTGTCGGATCTTGCCAAACGGATGGGCATCAAGGCCGGTGAGATGATCAGCCGATTGATGGGCCTCGGGGTGATGGCAACGGTCAATCAAACCATCGACTTCGAAACGGCGACATTGGTCGCCGGCGAATTCGATTACGAGGTGGAACGGGCGGCTTTTGAGGAAGAGAGCTTCCTGAAAAAGGTCGACCAAGACGCTCCTGAAAAACTGGCGGGCAGACCCCCGGTGGTCACCATCATGGGGCATGTCGACCACGGCAAAACCTCCCTGCTGGATGTGATTCGAAAAACCCGGGTCACCGAAGGCGAAGCCGGCGGCATCACCCAGCATATCGGTGCCTACAACGTCACGACGGACAAGGGTCAGATCGTATTTCTGGATACCCCGGGGCATGAAGCCTTTACCGCCATGCGGTCCCGGGGCGCCAGCGTAACCGATATCGTGATTCTGGTGGTGGCCGCCGACGACGGGGTCATGCCCCAGACCGTTGAAGCCATCAATCATGCCAAAGCGGCAAAAGTACCCATCATCGTTGCCGTCAACAAAATCGACAAGGCCAATGCCGATGTCGACCGCGTTTATCGGGAGCTTTCCGAACAAGGGCTGGTGCCGGAGGAATGGGGCGGGGATACCATTCTGGTGAAGGTATCGGCCAAGACGCACCAAGGCCTCGACGATATGCTCGACATGATCCTGCTGCAGTCCGAGATGCTCGAATTGAAGGCCAATCCGGATAAGCCCGCCTCCGGGCATGTGGTGGAAGCAAAACTGGATGCCGGCCGGGGTCCGGTCGCCACCGTGCTGGTTCAGGAGGGAACGCTTCATACCGGCGATGCCGTGGTTTGCGGGGTGCACTACGGAAAAGTCCGCGCCATGCTCAATGATATGGGGGTTGCGGTGGAATCGGCCGGACCTTCCATTCCGGTGGAAGTCGTCGGGCTTTCCGGTGTTCCCATGGCCGGCGACGAATTGATTTCGTTGGACGATGAAAAAAGCGCCAAGCAGGTCAGCATGCACCGGAGCCAGAAACAGCGGGCCCAGGATCTGGCCAAGACCAGCCGGCTGAGCCTGGATCGGCTTTACGAAAACCTGAAGGCAGGGGAAATCAAGGATCTCAATGTGATCCTCAAGGCGGATGTCAACGGGTCCATCGAGGCGCTGCGGGATTCACTGACCAAGCTGTCCAACGATGAAGTGAAAATCCAGATCGTCCACGCGGCTACGGGGGCGATCACCGAGTCGGATGTTTCCCTGGCGACCGTCTCCAATGCCATCATCGTCGGGTTCAATGTCCGGCCCAGCCAGAAAGTGATCGATATGGCCACCGAAGAACACGTGGACATGCGATTCTACAACATCATCTATGAAGTGATCAAGGATATCCAGAACGCCATCGTGGGGATGATGGAGTCGTCCTTTGAGGAGCGGGTTCTGGGCAGGGCGGAGGTCCGGGAGGTCTTTCATATTCCCCGGATCGGTACCATCGCCGGCTCCTATGTGACGGACGGGAAAATCGAGCGCGGCCAATTGGTTCGGGTGCTCAGGGACGGCATCATCAGCTACGAGGGAAAGGTCGGATCCCTGAAACGCTTCAAGGACGATGCCAAGGAGGTGCAGAGCGGTTACGAATGCGGGATCGGGGTTGAGAACTTTAATGATATCAAGGTGGGCGACGTGCTCGAATGCTACTACCTTGAAGAAATACGGCCTGAGGTGCAGGGGTGATATTTCAAATTTCAAATTTCAAATCTCAAATTTCAAAGCGGAAAGCTCGAGGCTGAAGGGTGAATCCGCCTGCGGCGGATACAGCGGGGGGTAAGGGCGAAGCGGCAAAAGGAAAGGGGTCGGTGCACTGACCCGGATGGGTGCTCAACCCGGGGGGTGGGACCCAATCCACAGGATGAACCATGGTTGTCGGTCTCGGGATCATCACGTTCAGGCTTTATGAGTGCCACTCTTTAAAGGAAAAGCGCAGGGTGGTCAAATCGATCGTCGGCCAGATGCGAAACCATTTCAACATTTCGGTGGCGGAAACCGGGGCCAACGATCTTCATCACCGTGCGGAGATCGGTTTCGCCCTTGTCGGCAACGACCGTTCGGTGATCAATTCCAAGCTCGATAAGGTGGTGAATATGGTGGATGACCTCGGGCTGGCCGAGATCATCGACACGGAAATGGAGATGATGAGCCTATGAGACCCTTTACCCGATCGGACAGAGTCGGCGGCCTGATTCAGCGGCTCATTTCGGAGATACTTCAAAAACAGATCAACGATCCGCGGCTTTCCATGACGACCATATCGGCGGTAAAGATTTCTCCGGATCTGAAGATCGCAAAAATCTACTATACGTCGCCAAGCGGTGAGAAAAATCGGCAAATGGTGGCCGACGGATTTCGGGATGCGGCCGGATTCATCAGGCGGTCCCTTGCACCCCAGGTGAAATTACGTTATATGCCTGAGCTTAAATTTTTTCTCGATGAGTCTTTCGACTACGGATCGCACATCGATCGGCTGCTGGCTTCCTTGAAGACGGAAGATGGAAAAAATATTAACCCTGTTGAAGAATAGTCGCAACGTGCTGCTCGCATCCCATTCCAATCCGGACGGGGATGCCATCGGCTCTCTGATCGCGTTGGGGCTTTGCCTTGAGCGGATGCACAAAACGACCACGCTCTACAACGAGAGTCCGATCCCGGCGGTCTACCGGTTTTTACCGGCCGTCGATCGGGTGGTCGGGTCGCTTATGGACACCCAGGCGTATGATACGGCGGTGGTGCTCGATTGCGGGGATATCGAGCGGATCGGGGATGCGGCCGGCAGGGTGAGCCGGATACCGGTTATCATCAATATCGATCACCATACCACCAACACCGGATTCGGGCACTTTCAAAAGGTCGATACGGGGGCATGCGCAACGGCCGAAATCGTCTATCGGATCGTCACCGCGCTTCACGTAGCCATCGATAGGGATATCGCCGCGTGCATCTATACCGGAATCCTGACCGATACCGGCTCCTTTCGCTTCTCAAACACCAACCGGGCCTCGTTCGCCATCTGCCGGGAGATGGTCGATTGCGGTGTCAATCCCTACGAAATCGCCCAACGGGTTTACGGGACCTACTCGCTGGAACGGATCAAGCTGTTGAACCTGGCGCTGGATTCCATCGAGATTTCGCCCAACGGCAAATTGTCGCTGATGACCGTAACCGGCGCGATGATGAAGCTGACCGGAACGCAGTCCCAGGATGCCGACGGGATGATCAATTACGCAAGGGACATCGAAGCGGTGAAGGTGGCGGTTCTCATCCAGGAGAATCTGAACGGAAAATCCGGGGCCAACCCGTTCAAACGGTATCATGTGAGCCTCCGATCCGACGGCACGGTGGATGTGGGCGCCATCGCCGCGACCTTCGGCGGCGGGGGGCATATGAGCGCTGCCGGGTTCAATATCGATGCATCGCTGTCGGAACTGAAGGCACAGCTCTATGCGCTGGCTGAAACGCTGTAATGCGGCGGGAGGGACCCAGCGGGGTTGTCGTTGTCGATAAACCCGAAGGCATGACCTCGGCCAAAGCGGTCGACATGGTCAAAAGGCGGCTGGATGTTTCAAAGGCGGGGCATGCCGGCACATTGGATCCGTTTGCCACCGGGGTGCTGGTCTGCTGCCTGAATCAGGCCACCCGGCTGGCCCAGTTTTTCCTGCACGGGGAGAAAACTTACCGGGGCGTGCTGCAGCTCGGGGTGGAGACCGATACCCAGGATGCAACCGGCACCGTGATCGGGGTGAAGGATCCTGGCGAGGTCTCAGAAGACGCCCTGGGCAGGGTGTTTCAGCGATTTAGAGGAAAGATATTGCAGAAACCACCGGTATTTTCAGCACTCAAACACAACGGCACCCCGCTGTATAAACTGGCACGGCAGGGACGGCCCGTGCAGAAACCGGCCCGGGAAGTGTTCATCGCGGCGATCGATATTCTGGATGTCGCGCTGCCGTATGTGTGTTTTGAGGTGACCTGTTCGGCGGGCACCTACATCCGGACGCTGTGTGCCGATGTGGGGGCCGTGTTGGGATGCGGGGGGCACCTTGCCTCCTTGCGCCGCACCGCGAGCAGCGGTTTTACCCAAGCAGAAGCCGTGTCGCTCGGTCAAACGCAAAAGGGCTCGCCTTCGAACACGCTCGGGGATCGCGTCCTGCCCATGGCCGATGCCCTGAGGGGGATGCCCGCTTTTACGGCCGATTCCCGGCTGATGGGAAAGATATACCACGGCAAGACGCTGACTCCGGCGGATCTACCAGGCGCCCCTCGGGTTTCCGAAGGGGGGTTTATAAAAATTGTTGATGAAAATGCCAATCTGTGTGCAGTATTGGATGCGCGGCAAAGGAGCGACCGTTACACCTATTGCTGTGTGTTTCACGCGTAATGCCGTTATCGAAACGTTTCTTTACTTTAAGAGGAGGCAGACGACAGTGGTTTTAACAACGGAAACGAAAAAGGATCTGATCGAACAATTCAAGCTTCATGATACGGATACCGGCTCTCCCGAAGTCCAGGTGGGCCTTCTGACGCACCGGATCCAGTATCTGACCGAACACCTGAAGGTCCATAAAAAGGATCACCACTCACGGCGCGGCCTGCTGATGCTCGTCGGCCGGCGCCGAAGACTGCTGAATTATGTAAAAAGCAAGGATGTGACACGATATCGAACAATCATCGAAAATCTGGGGTTGAGAAGATAGTCGCGTTGCGCCCCAGACGGTCTGAAAATACACTGCCGGTGCAGGGCCTTTTCCTGCTTTGCGGAACGGACGACCGTGCCGTGCGCACTGCTTTAGGGGATTGGACTGTGCCGAGAAAATTTCGTTTAGGAGCAAGATGTGGAAATAGAATTTAAAGCGGAAATCGGGGGAAAAACCCTCAGTATTCAATCCGGAAAGCTGGCCAAACAGGCATCCGGATCGGTGTTGGTTCGCTACGGGGACACCATCGTGTTGGTCGCGGCGGTCTCTGCGCATGAAGAGAGAACGGGCACGGATTTTTTGCCCTTGTCCGTCGAGTATCAGGAAAAAATATACGCAGCCGGTCGAATCCCCGGAAATTATTTCAGACGGGAGATCGGCAGGCCCAGCGAAAAGGAGACCTTGACCGCCCGGCTGATCGATCGTCCCATCCGTCCGCTGTTCCCCAAGGACTATCGATATGAGACCCAGGTCATCGCAACGGTGCTGAGCATGGATCAGGAGAATGATCCGGACGTCCTGGCCATGATCGGTGCGTCGGCTGCGCTGGTGATATCGGATATCCCCTTTGCCGGTCCGATCGCCAGTGTGCGCGTGGGGCGGGTCGATGGAAATCTTAAAGTCAATCCGACCCTCAAGGAATACGCCGAATCGGATCTGAACATCATTGTGGCCGGATCCAGAACAGGGGTTGTCATGGTGGAGGGCGGGGGTCGGATCGTCAGCGAAGCCGACATGCTGGAGGCCATCTATTTCGGGCATGACGCCCTGCAGCCGCTGATCGAGATCCAGGAAAAACTCAGGGAGGTCCTGGGGGTTCCCAAACGCCCGTTCGCACCGCCGGAAAAAGACCAGGCCCTGGTCGGCCGGGTGACCGAGGCTGCAGCGGCCCGGATGCGTGAGGCCGTTCTCATCCCCGCGAAACAGCCGCGGCATTCGGCCCTGAGCGATTTGAAGGCGGAAATTTTCCACTCCCTGGGCGAGGCGTATGCGGATCGAAAAGGCGCAGTCTACGATATCCTCAACGACCTTCAAAAACGGATTTGCCGAAAACTGATTCTGGAGGAAGGGCGGCGGATCGACAACCGGAAATTCGACGAGATCCGTCCCATCTCCTGCGAGGTCGGTATGCTGCCCCGTCCCCACGGAAGCGCACTGTTTACCCGGGGGGAGACCCAGGTGCTCGGCGTGCTGACCCTCGGGTCGGGTCCGGACGAGCAGCGGGTGGAAACGCTCAGCGGCGACGAATTCAGGCCCTTTATGCTGCACTACAACTTTCCGCCCTATTCGGTGGGCGAGGTCAAGCGGTTGTCGGGGCCCAGCCGCCGGGATATCGGCCATGGGGGGCTTTCCACCCGGGCACTGGAGGCGGTGCTGCCGCCCAAAGAAGGCTTCGACTACACCATCCGGGTCGTATCGGAGGTGTTCGAGTCCAACGGCTCTTCTTCCATGGCAACGGTCTGCGCGGGCACCCTGGCCATGATGGACGGGGGGGTTCCCATCACGGCGCCGGTTTCCGGAATCGCCATGGGATTGGTCAAAGAAGGGGACCAGGTGGTGGTGCTGTCCGATATCCTCGGGGACGAAGATCATACCGGTGACATGGACTTCAAGGTGACCGGAACCAAAGCGGGGATCACCGCGCTGCAGATGGACATCAAAATCCACGAGTTGTCCAGGCAGATCCTCGACAGGGCCCTGGAGCAGGCAAGGCAGGGGCGCATTCACATTTTGGACCGGATGCTGGAAACCCTCGACGAACCCCGAAAGGAGATTTCTTCCTTTGCCCCCAAGCTTTCCACCCTTATGATCAATCCGGATCGGATCCGGGAGGTGATCGGCCCGGGGGGCAAAGTGATCCGTTCCCTCCAGAGCGAGACCAACACGCGGATTGAAATCGACGATTCCGGGCTGGTGAAGATTTTTGCAAGCTGCCAGGAGGATGCCGAGGCGGCAAAGCGGATGGTGCACGACATCATCAAGGAACCGGAGGTCGGGGAAGTCTATGAGGGGATCGTGCAGAAGATCACCGATTTCGGGGCGTTTGTCGAAATTTTCCCCGGAACCGACGGCCTTGTCCACATCTCCCAGCTGGCCCCCCATCGGATCCGAAAGGTGTCCGATTTCGTCAAGGAAGGCGACCCGCTCAAGGTCAAGGTCCTCGAAGTCACCAAGGACGGCAAGATTCGACTCAGCCACAAGGCGATTCTGGAAGAAAAAGACGCATGATCGAAGCGGAACCGACCGTCCAAAAAACGGTGCTCCCCAACGGGGTTCGAATTCTCTCCAAGGGGATGCCCCAGGTTCGATCGGTTTCCATGGGGGTGTGGGTCAATGTGGGGGCCCGGGACGAATCCCCGGCGGAAAGCGGGGTGTCCCACTTTATCGAACACATGATCTTTAAGGGAACCCGCAAGCGGACCGGGTTTCAGATCGCCAAAGAGTTCGATGCCGTCGGGGGCCAGACCAATGCCTACACCTCCATGGAACATACCTGCTACCATGCCAAGGTGCTGGACACCCATCTTCCCACCATGGTCGATATCCTCACGGACATTTTTTTGAATTCCCTGTTCGAGGAAAAAGATGTCCGGATGGAACGACCGGTTATCTTGCAGGAAATCGGGATGGTGGAGGACAGCCCGGAAGAATACATCCATGTGCTTTCCGGAAACAGCTTCTGGGGGGACGATCCGCTGGGGCGATCCATCCTCGGCACCCGGGAGAATGTGGCCGGATTCGGGGCGGAGCTGATCCGGGAATTTTTTCATCGATTCTATCTGCCCGGCCGGATCGTCATATCCGCCGCCGGCAACCTGGAGCATGCCCGGCTGGTGAATCTGGTGGGCCCCGCTTTTTCGTCCCTGCCTTCCCAGGACGGATTCCCGGATCGAAGGACACCCGAGGGGCGGGCCCAGGTCGATATCCACCATCGGGAGCTTGAACAGGTCCACCTCTGTCTGGGAACCCGGGGGCTTTCCGTCGTCGATCCGCGCCGCTATGCGTTTTCGATCATGAATACCCTCTTGGGAGGGAACATGAGCTCACACCTTTTCCAAGAAATTCGTGAAAAGCGCGGGCTCGCCTACGCGGTCTATTCCTTTATCACCTCGCACGTGGACACCGGGATGTTCGGGGTGTATGCCGGGGTGGACCCCGCGCAAACCCGGCAGTGCGTGGATCTGATTCTTGAAGCGCTCAAAAGGGTCAAATCGCAACCCGTGGAAGCCTCGGATCTTCGGGGGGCGAAGGAATACCTCAAGGGGAATCTCCTGTTGGCCGCGGAGAGCGTGGACAACCAGATGGCCCGGCTGGCACAGAACGAGATTCATTTCGGCCGGTACGTCCCCCTGCAGGAGGTGCTGGATAAAATCGAGTCGGTTTCCGGAAACGACGTCATCGATCTTGCCCAGGACCTGTTCTGTGACCGTCGGGCGGTGCTGACGATGCTCGGGCCGGTGGCCGAGGAATGGTCCTGGGAAAAGGACCTGCGGCTGTAATGAACGGGACCGGTGATCTGGCGGTATGCGCCCTGGGCAGCGGCAGCAAGGGAAACGCTTTCTACATTTCCGACGGGGCGACGGCGATTCTCTTCGACGCCGGGTTGTCGGGCAGAGAAATAGAACGACGGTTGGCGCTGAGGGGAATTTCTCCGGAAGCGCTTGATGGCATTGTGGTATCCCACGAACATTCCGATCATATTCGCGGGGTGGGGACGCTTTCGCGACGGTGGCGGATTCCGGTCTACATCAACCGCGGGACCGAGTCGGCAATCGGGGTTCAGATCGGAACCGTTTTCGGCAGGGTGAATTTTTCCTGTGGAACGGCCTTTCGGCTCAAGACGCTGACGGTGCACCCGTTTTCGCTGTCCCACGATGCCGAGGATCCGGCGGGTTTCACCATCTGTCGAAACGGTATAAAAATCGGTATCGCAACGGATCTGGGAATTGCGACCGCCATGGTGCGCGAGCACCTCAAGGGATGCCGCCTGTTGATCCTGGAGGCCAACCACGACCCGGTCATGCTTATCGAAGGCCCCTACCCCTGGTTTCTCAAGCAGCGCATCAAGGGCAGAACCGGGCACCTGTCCAACGAAGATTCCCGGGGGCTTCTCAAAGCGGTGGACCATCCGGGGCTGACCCATGTGATCCTGGCCCACCTGAGCGAAACCAACAATACCCCTGCAATCGCCCGGAGCGTTGTCGGGGAAGGGCTCGCCTCGTGCAAGACCCAGCTGACGGTTGCCAGTCAAACGGACTGCGGCGAGATCATCTACCTGGAATGTCCTGCCGGGTAGGAATTCCGGATACCCTTGCGGGGGGCAATAGGGTCGGATCATCCCCGCCGGGGACCGTCAATTGCCTTCCCCCGGGTTTTTTCATCCTGAAGGAGGCGAGATGAATAGGAAGCGTTCGATGGTTCGCAGGGGGTTCGGCAGCGACAACCATTCCGGAGTGCACCCGGATATTCTGGCGGCCATGATTTCGGCCAATACCGGGCATGCGGTTTCTTACGGCGGGGATCCCTTTACCCGGTCCGCAACGGCCTGTTTCAAGGCGCATTTCGGTGAAGCCATCGATGTGTACTTTGTATACAACGGCACCGGCGCCAACGTTGTGGGATTAAAAACGGTGACCGAACCCTTCCATGCGGTGATCTGTTCGGAAAGCGCCCACATCCATGTGGATGAATGCGGTGCCCCCGAACGGCTTGCCGGCTGCAAGCTGCTTGCGGTTGCCAGCCCGGACGGCAAGCTCAGCGTGAATTCCGTTCGAAAACAGATCCGCGGGTTGGGCAATGAACACCATGTGCAACCCCGGGTGATATCCATCACCCAGGCCACCGAACTGGGAACGGTCTATCGTCCGGAAGAAATCGCGCAGCTCGCGCGGCTCGCCCATGAAAACGGCATGCTGCTTCACATGGACGGCGCCCGGCTGGCCAATGCCGCGGCGTTTCTGAATGTCGGGCTGGGGGAAATGACCGCGGATGCGGGGGTGGACGTGCTCTCCTTCGGGGGGACCAAAAACGGCATGATGTTCGGTGAGGCGGTGGTCTTCTTCGATCCGAAGCTGTCCGCACACTGCAAGTACTTCCGGAAACAGGGGATGCAGCTGGCGTCGAAAATGCGCTTTATTTCGGCCCAGTTCACCGCGCTCCTGTCCGGGGATCTGTGGCTTCGCAATGCGGTCCACGCCAATCGAATGGCAAAATTGCTCGCGGCCCAGGTGGATAAAATCCCCAGGGTTCGCATCACCCAACCGGTGGAATCCAACGGGGTGTTTGCCATCGTCCCGGAGGACGCGGTCGCAAAGCTCCAAAAGGATCGCTTTTTCTACGTATGGAACCCCCAGACCGCCGAGGTGCGGTGGATGACCGGATTTGATACCACCGAGGCGGATATCCGCTCCTTTGCCAAGACCTTGAAAGCAACCCTCGGGTAAGGCGCCGTGAACTCCCTGGCCGTGGTCCTTCTATCCTTTGTCCTTTTCGATTTTCTGCTCAACCTGGTGGCCGATGGGCTCAATCTGGGGGTGCTCCGGGAGGACCTTCCGGAAGAATTTCGAGGGGTATACGACCCCCAGCGGTATCGCGCCTCCCAGGCCTATTTGCGGGAAAACACCCGGTTCGGATGGTTGGCCGGCTCGGTGAGCTTCGGGGCGATGCTCTGTTTCTGGTTTCTCAAAGGATTCGTGCTGGTGGACCACTGGGCGCGCGGGTTGGGGCAGGGCCCCATCCTCACCGGTCTTGTCTACATCGGGGCCCTGCTGCTGGCCCGTGGGGTGATCGCCCTGCCGTTTGACATCTACCAGACCTTCGGGATCGAAGAAAGATACGGCTTTAACCGGACCACCCCGGCAACCTTCGCGCTGGACCTCCTCAAGGGGCTCTGCCTGTCGGTGCTTCTGGGCGCCCCCCTGCTGGCGGGGATTCTGGCCTTTTTTCAATATGCCGGCGCCGACGCCTGGTGGATCTGCTGGATGGCCGTATCCCTGTTCATGCTCGGGGTCCAGTATGTTGCGCCCACCTGGATATTGCCGATGTTCAACACATTCAGACCGCTCGAAGCGGGCGAACTCCGGGAGGCCATTTTCGCCTATGCCCAATCGATCCGGTTTTCCCTCGAAAACATTTTCGTGATGGACGGCTCCAAACGCTCCAGCAAATCCAACGCCTTTTTCACCGGCTTCGGCAGGCGCAAGCGGATCGTTCTGTTCGACACGTTGATCCAGCGGCACACCGTATCGGAACTGGTCGCCGTGCTCGCCCACGAAATGGGGCACTACAAGAAAAGACACGTTTTGCAGATGACGCTGATCGGAATTGCACAGACCGGCGTCCTTTTTTTGCTTTTATCGTTCTTTGTTTCCTATCAGGGGCTTTTCGAGGCGTTCTATATGAAAGAGCAATCGGTTTACGCCGGAATGGTCTTTTTCGGTATGCTCTTTTCGCCCATGGAATTGTTTATGGGGATCTTTCTGAAGATGCTGTCCCGCAAAAACGAGCTTGGGGCGGACCGGTTTGCGGTGAAGACGACCGGAAAACCCGGTGCCTTGAGCGATGCCTTAAAAAAGCTTTCGGTGAACAATCTTTCCAACCTGGCCCCGCACCCCCTTTACGTCTTCCTGAATTACTCGCATCCCCCCGTGTTGGAGCGGATCCGGGCGATCGAGGGGTCGATCCCGGCTCCTGTCGGCAGCTGATCCCCCGGAACGCCGGGGCACCCACCGGTCGCTTCGGCGCCATGGGGCCGGGCCGATTCCGGTTTTCTGCATATGAAATGGAGATTGAACGGATCATCGGGGATTTCCAGAACCCGGATCTGCTCGAAACCGGCTTCCTGAAGGAGTTCAATCGCCCGCTGGCGTCCCCACATCATCCCCAGCCCCGCTCCCCCGTCCACCAGACCCACCGGCATACAGTGCATCAGGCTGACGGTGTAGAGAAAGGGGCCCATGGGGTGATCTTTGTTTTCAGAAAGGCGGCTGCCGGCCGCGATATCCACCATGGAGAACACCCCCTTGGGCTTTAAGATGGAAAACGCTCCCTTGAGGGCATCCAGCGGCCGGGTCTGATCATGGACGGCGTCGAATGCCGTCACATAATCAAACGAGCCCAGACCTTCGGGGGGGTGCTGCAGGGAACCCGCATCCAGATGCAGAAAGACGACATTTCCCAGCCCCTGCTGTCTTGCAGCGGCAGCGGCCCGGTGAATGGCCGCTTGGGATATATCGATTCCGACAAACTCGCTTTTCGGAAACGCTGCGGCCATGAGCAGCAGTGCGATCCCTTCCGCACACCCCAGGTCGCAGACACGGATTCCCGATTTCAGTCGCTCGACCAGTCTCCCCCTGCAGACCGACGGCAGAAATTTATCGACCAGTACCTGACGGTGTTTGGCGTTGGCCAGCTGCGCCATGAAGTGTTGAAACGTCGGGTACCTGTCGTACCGGACGCCTTCTCCGGTGTAAAACCCGCTGATCACGTGCTCCAGGGCGCAGGTGGTCAGAAGCGGGATTTCCTGGGTGTAGACGCCCAGATTGGCATTTCCGGCTCTGGGCGTGATCATATCCCCGTGTTCCTTGGGCAGGAAAAAAAGCTCCCGGCCGGAGGCTTCCGTCGTGATTTCAACGATCCCGCCGCAAACCATCACCCCCAGCCATTCCTTTACATACCGGGCGTTTAATCCGGCACTTTCGGCGATGACCGATACGGTTTCCGGTGCGTTCAATCCGTCCATGATCTCCAGCAACCCGGTCCGGTATCCGATGGCCATGGCCAGGTTCAAGGCGCCGTAGTTTAAAATGTCGGTCATTTTTTTTGCGAAATCAATGCGGTTTTGTGCTGCGCCGACCATACCCCCTCCTGTGCACGTCAAATTCCCACACGAAACGATAGCATCGGGATGGGCGTATCAGATTCTTGGGGATGAAATCAATAGGGCGGGAAAGGATCCGGGCGCTGCCCCGGAAGGGATGTTTATCGGACCGGCCGTATTTGCGGGCGCCGCCGGGTATTTTCCCAGCCCCGGGGACCGGGGGAAGCTTCGGGGCTGGGAAGGCGGTAATGCGCTAATATCTGCTTCGATGAGACGACTTTTTGGAACGCTTCCCGCCGGGATCGGCCGGGTTCACCTTGATGTTTCGGCCCTCGATCATCTTTCCGTTCAATGCCTTGATGGCCTGGTCCGCCTCGGAGTTGCTCGGCATTTCCACAAAACCAAATCCTCTCGATTTTCCGCTAAACCGGTCGGAAATGATTTTCACGGATTCGATTTCGCCAAACTCGGTGAAGATCGCCTTCAAGCCGTCTTCCGTCAGTCTATCCGGTAGATTACCCACATAGATGTTCATTGAAAAATCCTTTCTGGTGGTTTTCGATTTATGGTCTGATCCTCCGGCACCGGGCAAGCAGAAACGCAAAAGAAGCAAAAGGGCATTTCCACTCCAGCGAAGAAATGCCCGTTGACTCAGAATGAAGGAGATTAAGTTACTTTGACATTTCAAAAAATCCGAAACGTCTCAGACTGGAGGACTCCCTGCGCGGAAGATGGATTTTCCCTTCAGAACGAAACCGTCCCGTAATTCAATCCGGTGCCTGATGGATAGGCCTATACATAACAATTCCTTCGCCCCTAGGCAAGCGAATTTTTTTCCTCCGGGTTCGGGTCCGAGGTTTTTCGGCCGGGGGACGATCCGAAAAATTTATAATCAGATCGAAAAACCTGAAAAAAATTTCGAGAAACAATTTGATTTTCGATCTTTATTCGATGTATGCTGCAAACAGACAAATTCAACCATCGGTGTGCGCCATGGACGAAATCGACAAGAAGATCCTGGCATCCCTCCAATCGGATGCCCGCCGGAAGAACGCCGATTTGGCCAAGGAACTTTCCCTTGCACCCTCTTCCATGCTGGCGAGGGTCCGGCGGCTGGAAGCCAACGGGTTTATCAAAAGCTATACGGCCATGTTGAACCCCGAAAGACTGGGGCTTTCGGTTCAGGCCCTGATATCGGTCTGTCTTTCGGAACACACCTCGGGAACCATCCGGCCGTTTGAAGCGGCCGCAAAACAGATCCCCTATGTTCTTGCCTGTTATAATGTCACCGGACGCTTCGATTATATCCTTCACGTCGTCGCAAGAAACCTCGACCATCTGGGCAGCGTGGTCAAAGAGCATATCGCAGCCATCGAAGGGGTCGGCAGGACGGAAACCTTCGTTATTTTTTCCGAGATAAAGGCATACCGTGGGGTTCCGCTTTACGATGGCGAGGGCCGTGATGGGATTCGCTCCTGAAGTGATCCAGGGTTCTGCCCGGTGGCGGGACTTTTCTCATCCCCTCGGTGTCGAGCGATGCACTAAACAAGGAGGTGAATGATGCAGCACCCCAGAGAATCGATCCGAATCAGTTCCGAGCGTATTACCCAATTGAACGCGCTGTTGATGGATCCCGGCAACCAGACGATCGGACGCCTGTTCGAAATCGTCGATCGATTCGGCGGGCCGGGGGAAATCAACCGCAAAGCGGCCGAAGCGCGCAAGCTCAGCACCATCCTTTCACGGCTGAAAGCATCCGGATCCGCCTATCTTTCGGATGTGGAATGGCTCGCAGCGCAGCGGGACAAACAGGCCTTCATTTCGATGGATGCCTATTATGCGCGCATCCTCGGCGAGGGCGCCGGCAGATCCGATGTCAATCAACACAACGCGGTTACCCTCGAGATCAGCGCCCTGCAGTTCTTCCCCTGGCTCATCGCCGAAGCCAAGCGGGCGATCGAAAAAAAAGATCTCATGCCTGGGCGCTTTATCAGAGTACGCAACATGAAGGAGCAGGTCGAAGACAACGGAGATACCCTGGCGGTTGCGGCTGCGATGCAGGTGATCGGGGCGTCCTATGTCGAAACCCTCGATACCCGGGGCACCGACGGTTCGAATGTTCATTTGGGGGGGCCCGAGACCATCACCGGTTATTTCGGGGGCATCGGGCAGCCCAACGATTACCCGTTCAAATGGGTCGAAGAATACCTTCACTACTACACGACCTACGGGATCCGGCAAGTGCTCAATGTGAATTCGGGAACCATTCTCGCGGGTTATCTTCTGCACAAGATGGGGGTGGACATCGAATTCAAGATTTCGGTTTATGCGGGAATCGACAACCCGTTGGGCATCCTCTGGACCCTGATGACCGCCCGGCTGTTTGCCCGGGAAGACGGTACGGTCCCCCTGATCGGATTTAATCTGTCCAATTCGGTCAACAACTGGACACTGCGCGAGGCGGCCCGAATCCGGCGCAGCTTGGATCTCGAGGCGATCGTCCGCTTTGAACACCACATCACCGAAACCCAGAAATCCATCGTGCGCCAACCCTACAACCGGCGCGATGAGTTGGTGGAGGTGGCCAAAGACGTCGCCAATATCGCGGCCAAGCACGAGGGCGGGGATCCGGAACTGGATGCGGCCCGCAAGCATCCCAGCGACATCCTCGATTATTTCCTGAGCAAGGAAGAAATCCTGGCCCGGGGGGTGATGGCGGACCTGCTGCAAAATTACCTGGACAAGCACGACGCGGTGAATCGAACCGCCGAAGCGCTGATCCGGTCGGGAACCGGGGTTGTCTGCGCTCAACACCTGCACAAAAGCTGACGGTTTACTCGATCTTCTTGAGCCGGTAGGTTCTGCTGCCGAGGCCCAATTTTTCCGCGTACTCGAGCTGAACGGTCCAGTCGACTTCAGGATACAGTGCCTTGAACTTGTCCCGGCCGGGTTCGAGGGCCGTTTTCAGGCAGGTGCCGGCCAGCCCGGGCGAACGGTTGACCAGGTCGGCGGCCGCCTGATCCACGGCCACCGGATCCGTCGATGCGAGCATGCCGATGTCTGCCACGATGGGCGCGTCGGTGTAAGGGGGGCAGTCGCAGGAAGGGGAGACATCGAGGATAAAGTTGATAAAAAGCGCCTTTCCCCGCTTGTTTTGGAGCGCTCCACACGCATACTCCACCATCTTTTCCATAAAGACCGGGACCGAGGCATTCCAGCGGATGGAAACGGCCTGGTTCGGGCATACCAGGATGCATTCCCCGCAGCCGATGCACCGCTGGGGATCGATGGCGGCTTTTTCTCCGTCGATCGAGACGGCGTCCTGGGGGCAGTGCGCCGCGCAGAGGCCGCAGCCGGTGCACCGCCGTTTTTTGACCTTGGGGCAGACCGTGGAATGCTGGGCCAGTTTGCCCTTTCTGGACGCGCACCCCATCCCGATGTTCTTTAGGGTGCCCCCGAAACCGGTCAGCTCGTGGCCCTTGAAATGGGCCACCGAGACCAGCGCGTCGGCATGGGCGATTTCAGCGCCGATAAAGACGGTTTCAAATCGCTTCTGCCGGATCGCAACCTCGGTCTCACTCCGGCCCCGGAGCCCGTCCGCAATCACCAGGGGGGCACCCGCCACGCTGTAGGAAAAGCCGTTTTGGATGGCGGTTTCGATATGGTGGGGCGCGTCGCTTCTGCTGCCCCGATACAGGGTGTTGGTGTCGGTCAAAAAGGGGACCCCCTGTAAGGCCTTTATTTTTTCGACGATCGGGCGGAGATACACCGGGCGGATAAA
>ENA-OSEO01003298-OSEO01003298.1-sediment-metagenome-genome-assembly--contig:-NODE-3298-length-19542-cov-3.092936_pt1 | contig 19542 bp, 4 predicted proteins | sample MGYA00237883_ERZ534232 | MGnify/ENA metagenome assembly ERZ534232
TGGACTTGAGGGCACCTTGGACTCCGGCAGTGTGAACCTGAGTACGGGTTGGGGCGACTCTGTTGCTCTGGCCGCCGCTGGCCCAATCGGTGGACCGATGTCAATTCCGGTGACCGCTCCGGTCAACGGAAGCACTGAGGTCGTCGGTCAGTTGACGGCAGAGATCAAACCCCTCGGTGATTCCGTTGTCGAGACCGGTACCTTCAGCTTCATTTGCCCTTGGGGGTTGTTGGATGAAGACTGCGATTTCCGTTGGGTGCAGATCATCACCAGTGATAGCTGTCCAGCTTCTTATGGTTGCAGCAAACCTTCGATTCCACCTTATATGGTAGATCCACCGTTTGATGGCTGGGACTACCAGCGAACGCCACCTGGAGACTGTACCGGTAAAGCAGGTGACGACAAGAAGCCGTTTTACGAAAACGATAAGCAGTATGCTGGCTGGCATGTCGATGGTGTTAGCACTTCGACCGAGGACGCCCCGAATGTCTGCAGTGGCATGAACGTCAAGACTGTATGGCAAACGTACTTGGTTGTTACCGGTAAGGGCGTTGAACAGAAGCTCGGTCTACAACACTTTGTTGTCTTGGTGGGGTACCAGTGGAGTGTCGGAAGGGATGGCAATGACCCCGACGGCGATGGCAACGGTGAAACTGTTGCTCCTGCCGCGCAGCCGCTCGGAGCCAACGCCTCCGCGATAAACACCGCGATGGCGAATAGTGGGCTTACTGGCTGGACAGCTCATGACCCAGGCGATTTGGTGTGCTGTCTTCCCGACGTTCCGTGTGCGATACCGGCCGGGGTTCAATGGTCTCTGCAATGTGGAACAGGCAAGCAGACAACAACAGTGCCTATTGCCACTCTAAACGTAGCCGGATGCTGCGACAAAAAAGCTTACGCGCCTTCGCATGGTGGCAGCAGCGGTGGGGGCGGCGGAGGTAGTGGACCGTTTGTGATTTCGCCGAGTTATTCGAACTCGAAGAACTGCCACGTCGTCGGCACGCCGTCTTCGACCTCATCGTCCGCTGGCGGCTTGGGACCATTTTCCACTGGTGATTGGGTCTTTCGGACATCGGATGCAGACGACGACGGCGTTTGTGCCACGGCGGTGCTCCAACTCGATCAGGCCGCTGTTCTCACCCGGGATGCCTTCGAGGCGACACTCAAGGTTGACAACGATACTTCCGTCCCACTGGAAAACGTTGAAGTGGAAATCGTGATCCGCGATGCTAGCGGCCAGGATGCTACGGTGCTCTTTGCCGTCCGCCAGCCAACCTTGCGAAACATTGCGGCAGTAGACGGCAGTGGTCTGCTGATTGGAAATACCACAGCGACCGCAAGCTGGATCATCGTGCCGACCTCCGACGCCGCTCGTGAGAGTGCCACGGAATATTCTGTAAGCGGGACGCTCTTTTACACCAAGAACGGGCTGAATGTAGCGGCGCCGTTAGCCGAGGCTCCGATCACTGTTCTTCCGCAGGCGGAGTTGGATTTGGACTACTTCTGGCAACGGGATGTGTTCAGCGATGATCCTTGGACGGAGGAAGTAGAACCTTCCATCCCCTTTGAACTGGCCGTCATGGTGCAGAACAATGGGGCTGGCGATGCCAAAGACTTGCGGATCGACACGGGCCAGCCCAAGATCGTCGAGAACGAGAAGGGTCTGCTCATCGACTTTAAGATCATTGGCTTGGAGGTCGCAGGGCAGAATATGTCGCCGTCGCTGAGCGTGGATTTCGGCGACGTGCTTGCCGGTGACAGTAAGATCGCCTGCTGGCTGATGACCTCGACCCTGCAGGGGCTCTTTATCGAATACGAAGCCTCCTTCCGCCATCTGGACGGCTTGGGCGATGACCGTCTGAGCCTGATCAAGAGCGTGGAGATCCACGAGCTGATCCATACGGTCTGTGCTTACGACAATTTCGAGGACGGCAAGCCGGACTTCCTGGTCAACGAACTGGTCGACGATCAGGACTTGCCGGACACCCTGTATCTGTCCGATGGGACAATCTGGGACGTGGCTCTGGCGACCAACGCGGCTGTGGACGGCCAAGTGACGGCGAGCGACAAGATCGTCGAACTGACGTTGGATCCCACTGACGGTTGGACCTACCTGCGGATGAGCGATCCGGGCGGCGAGGACTATAAGCTGGTCGAGGTCCTGCGGCACAACGCCGACGGTTCGACCACCGAACTGCCTCTGGAGGACTTCTGGCAAACGGACCGCACGTTTGTCGGGGACGGCCAGCGCCCGGTCTACGAGAACAACCTGCATCTGTTCGACTATGCCGGCGGCGGCGTCTACACGCTGCACTATCAGCCGCGCGATCAGATCGGTCCCGAAGTGGCCCAGGTCACCGGCGCGGAAGGCTCACCCAGCGAGCAACCGATCGACGAAGTGGTGATCTACTTCAGCGAGGCAGTCGACGCGACGAGCTTCACGCCTGCCGCACTGACCCTGACCCGCGATGGGGGTCCGGATCTCCTTGACGGCTCGCTCTCGATCACGCAGGTCGATGACGTAACCTTCCGGGTCGCGGGTCTGGCGCCGTTCAACAGCGATCCGGGCGAATACGCCCTGACCATCGATGCGACGCAGATCGAGGACATCTTCGGCAACGCAGGTCTGGGCAGTCGCACGGCTACTTGGACGACCCTGGCGGGCTTGCCGGCGGTGCTGGAGATTCGAGGTGTCGTCGCTGCACAGAGGAACAGCCCTGTGGACGTGGTCGAGGTGGTCTTCAGCGAGGCTCTCACGATTGGCTCGTTTGATCTGGCCGATCTGATGCTGACACGAAATGGCCAGGCCGTAGGTCTTGATGGCGTCGCTCGCGTTGTTCAAGTTGCTCCTGAGACCTTCCGCATCGAAGGGCTCTCGACCCTGACCCAGGATGAGGGGACCTACCATCTCGTTGTAGATGCGACGGGCGTGCAGGACCTGGACAGCCTTTCCGGCGTGGGCACTGGGCAAGTGGCATGGACAATGGATACCACGGCCCCGACGATAGTCTCCGTCCAGCAGCCGGATCCCAATCCGCGGAACACGGCGGTGAGCAGCGTCGAGGTGCAATTCTCCAAGGCCATCAACCTGGCGATGGTGGATGCGAGCGACATCATCCTGAGTTGCGATGGCGGAGCGGATCTACTTACGAATGGGCTGGTTGTGACGGCACTGGCAGACAATCGTGTTCGGCTCAGCGGCTTCGGTTCACTGACGGAAGCCGACGGGCAGTATTCCTTGCTCATGGACGGTGCCGGGATTGTCGATCTGGCGGGCAACGCGGTGGGCAACGCTCCGGTCGTGACCTGGACCATGGACACCTCGGCCCCGGCGGCGCCGGTGCTGCTGGGCATCGATCCGGACTCTGGGGCGATCTCAACCGACCTTCGTACGAACGTGCTTACCTTCCACGTCGTTGGGCAGGTGCTCGAAGCGGGTCTTGTCATCACGGTCGACGATCTGACCTCCGGCAAGTCCTTGGGTTCGGCGGCGTCGGTTGATACGGACTTCCAGCAGACGGGTACCGTCGGTAGCCCGGGCACCCACCGTCTTTCTGTGACGGCTGCGGACGCCGCAGGGAATGTGTCGGAGGCGAGTGTGGTTGAGGTCTTCGTCGATCTGACCCAGCCACAGGTGGTGAACTTGGCGGGGATTCCTCAGCAGAGCATCACGGTGCCCTTGCAGGAGGTCACGATTACCTTCACCGAAGCCCTGGCGGACGCGACATTGGGTGTTGACGATCTGAGCCTGACCCGCAACGGTGTCGCGGTGGATCTGGCCGGTCTGACGATTGTCCAGGATGGTGCTACGATATACCGCCTGACGGGGCTGGGCGCATTCACAGCCGGCAATGGCAGCTATGGGCTCAGCATCGATCTGGCGGGCATAGTGGATCGGGCCGGCAACACGGGGCAAGGCACGCACATGGCGACGTGGAGCAAGGTGGATGCCACGGCCAGTATCGGTGACTTCATCTGGCTGGATTTGGATCAGGATGGTCTTCAGGATGCCAATGAGTCCGGCGCGGCGAACGTGGTGGTGCATTTGTACTTCGAGGATGGCACCGCAGTAGCCTCAACTGTCTCCGACGCCAATGGCTTCTACGGTTTTAGCAGTTTGGACCCCGAACAGAGGTATTACCTCGAGTTTGTGGCACCGGCCGGCTATGCCTTTACCTACGCGAACGGCGGAGCGGACACAGCAGACAGCGACGCCGCCATGGATAGCGGATGTACCGTGGTGTTTGACGTGGCGCTTGGGGCCAATGATACGTGGGATGCGGGTCTGATCCGGCCGGGTTCGATTTCGGGCGGGGTCTGGCATGATCTCAATGGCGACGGCCAGCAGCAGGATACGGAGCCCTTGCTGTCCGGCTGGACGGTCTTCCTGGATCAGGATGGGGATGGCCTGCTCGATGAGGGAGAGCAGGCAACGACGACCGACGCATCCGGCTACTACCGCTTCGCGAACCTCCGGCCGGGCACGTATGTCGTGGTTCTGGCGTTGCCGAGCGGCTGGACGCTCACCCACCCGACGAGCGCCGGCGTTGTGCTTCAGACGGTTGATCTGGTGCATGCGTCGATGACGCTGCCGTCCTCGGGCATCAGCAGCGGTGCGGCCCAAGGGGGCATGGACCCGGCACGCTCCCTGATCGGCATGGACGAACTGGCCGCGGATAGTCGTTACGCCTATCTCGATGGCTGCGGGTACGCGGTGGTGGTCATCGATACGGGGATCGATTTGAATCATCCCTTTTTCGGTCCGGACCTGGACGGCAACGGCATAGCCGACCGCATCGTGTACCAGTATGACTTTGCCGACAGCGATGCCAACGCCTCCGATGTCAGCGGCCATGGCACCCATGTGGCGGGGATCATCGGCTCCGGGGATGCTCAGTACACGGGCCTGGCTCCCGGGGCGAATCTGATCGTCCTGAAGGTCTTTGGCGACGACGGTTCCGGGCAGTTCAGTGACGTGGAACAGGCCCTGCAGTGGGTGGTCAGCCATGCGACGACCTACCACATCGTGGCGGTGAACATGTCGTTCGGCGACGGCAGGAACTGGGACTGGCCGTCGACGACCAGTTGCGGGTGCGGAGGCACCGTCCGTCGGGAGACGTACGGCTTGGGCGATGAACTGGCCTCGTTGGCGGGTATGGGTGTGATTGTGTGTGCCCCGGCGGGCAACGGTTTCTACAGCTTCGACAGCCGGCCGGGCCTCAACTACCCGGCGGCCGATCCGAATACGATCAGCGTGGGGGCCGTGTGGGATGCGGACCGCGGCGGTCCGTGGAGTTTCGCCTCGTCCGGGGCAATGGACTACACGACGGACGAGGATCGAATCGTGGCCTTCTCGCAGCGTCAGGCGAATTACCTGGATACGTTCGCCCCGGGGGCGATCATTACTAATGCCGGTCTTGCGGGCGCCACGAGCACGCGGCAGGGGACCAGCCAGGCCACCGCTTTTGTGACCGGCGTTGCCGTGCTGGCGCAGCAACTGGCGGTGGAGACGTTGGGTCGGCGTCTGACGCTGAATGAGTTCCGGGCGCTGCTGCGGTCCACGGGCACGGTGATCTTCGATGGGGATGACGAGCAGGACAATGTGGCGAACACCGGGCAGGCCTTTACACGGCTCGATGTCTATCGCCTCGCGCAGGCGATCCAGGACCTCGAGGGCGGGGCCGGGGACGATCCTTCCGGCGGCGGGGGTGATGATGGTGGTTCGGGCGGCTCCGCGCTGACGCCGGCGGACAGCGCGCAAGGCTCTGCCTTCACCGTCACGCTTGACCCAGGGGAGCACGTCCTTGGGGTAGGCTTTGGCGTAGCCCAGCAGGACGTCACGCCCCCTGCGGTCGACGCGATTGGGGTGATTCGAAGTGCGACGGACACGGGCCAGATCGAGAGGATCGATGTTGTCTTCTCCGAGCCGATGGCTGTGCCGGACCCGATCACGGATGCCTGGATGGCCGGCGCCCTGTCGCTGACCCGACTGGAAAGCGATGGCTCGCAAACTGATGTGGCGCTTGCCGCCAGCCAGGTTACCTACCATGATGCAACCTTCACCTTGAGCCTTTCGTTGGCCGGCGTCAACCAGCTTGCCTTTGGCTTGTACCGGATCGAGGTTACGGCTGGGGGGATCACGGATCTCAGCGGCAACCCGCTGCCGGCGTCCTCGGTGGGCGAAGCGGTTTCTCTGAGCTTTGTCCAGTCTGGCGGGGCGGACGTGCAGGTGGCGCCCTACTCGGTTCCCAGTTATGCGGACATCAACGGCGACGGGATCATGGACCTGATCGTTGGCGAGGAGGCCTCTACGGGGGGCAAGATCCGCCTGTACGTGAATGCGGGCGCCAACGATACTCCGGTATTCAATGGCTTTACCTACGCTCAAAGTGGGGCCGGCGATCTGGTGGTGCCGGCGTCCGGCTGTCTGGGCGCGGCGCCGCGTGCGGTGGATTGGGATGGGGACGGCCGCGTGGACCTGCTGGTAGGGAAGGCCGACGGCACGATCGACCTGTTCTTGAACACGGGCACGACCGCCTCTCCAAGCTTTGGGCCGGCGATGTCAATGCAGGCGGGCCCGATAGGCGCCGAGACAGTTATCGATGTCGGGGATCGTGCGATCGTGGAGGTGTCGGACTGGAATGGCGATGGGCTGGCGGACCTGGCGGTCGGAGCACTGGATGGCAAAGTCCGTGTGTACCTCAGCGATGGAACGGCGCACTCTCCCCACCTCGCCGGTGAGTTCGTCGTCCCGGAGGACGGAGCGGATCTGGTGGTGCCCACCGGCCGTTCGAGCCCGAGCGTGTTCGACCTGGACGGCGACGGGCGCAAGGACCTGGTCTGTGGCAACACCGCCGGCCAGCTCGTGTACTACAGGAACACGGGTACCGATGCGTCGCCGGTATTCAACGGCCATGCCTTCCTGACGTACGGCGGTTCCGTGGTGGATTTGGACGGCGATCCGCGCTCCCGGCCCGCCGTAACGGACATCGATAGCGACGGCGTGGCCGAGATCCTGGTCGGTTCTCAGGATGGCCTCGTCCGCCACTACGAGGTGGATCGCAGCGCCGCCAACCACGATCTGTGCCTGGTCGTGGGCATGAGCGTTGATGCCGAGATTGTCCAGCATGTGCCCGCCACATTCAGCGGCTCACCCGACGGCCCCTCCTTGTCCTATCCGTGGGATTTCGGTGATGGTTCCGCCGGCCAGGAAGGGCGCAGCGGGGTCCATATCTACGACGAAACCGGTCCTTACACGGTCATCCTGGACGTTCTGTATGGCGGGCTTGCGTCGGCAAGCACAGCGTACGATATCACCGTAACGGCGCCGAATCCCGCTTCGGATTATGACCAGGACGGCGTGGGCTGCCAGGACGAGTTCGGGCCCCAGGGTGACGATCTGGACTATGACGGCAATGGCGACGGACAGCGGGACTGGCTGCAGAGTAACGTGGCCTCCTTGCCGACCGTGACGGGCCGGTATGTGAGCCTTGCCTGCAACGAGGAGTTCTCACTGGTCGAGGTCAGGTCAACAGACAATCCGTCTGCCGCGGACATGCCGGCGCCTATCGCGGTGGTACCTTATGGTTTCTTCGAGTTCAAAGTGATCCACCTGCCGGCGGGCGGGGTTGTCGTGGTCGATCTTCATGTGCCGGACGGCTCACTGGTCAACTCGTACTACCGGTACGGACCGACGCCGGATCATGCGGCCCCGCATTGGTATGAGTTCATGTTCGATGGCACAACCGGTGCGGTCATCGACGGCAACGTGATCCACCTGCATCTTGTGGATGGGCAACGAGGCGATGACGATCTGGCTGCCAATGGGATGGTCGTCGAGCCGGGTGCTCCCGCGTTCATGAACAGGGCCCCGGTTGTGGACGACGCCCCCGATGCCGTGACGAACGAAGGGGAGGTCTTCTCTCGCACCGGCTCGTTCACCGATCCCGATGCCGGCGACACCTGGACCGCGACGGTGGACTATGGCGACGGCTCGGGAATCGAGCCGCTGGCTTTGAATCCCGACAAGACCTTTGAACTGCACAACACCTATGCGGACAACGGCACGTACACGGTGACCGTTACCGTCACGGATAGCCATGGCGAAAGCGACTCCGGCCAGTTTGAGGTCACGGTTTCGAACGTGGCGCCGACGGCGGCGTTAGCTTCGAGCGAATGGGTGAGCGAAGGCACGCCGGGTTATGTCGGATTCCAGTCGCCCAATGACCCTTCTGCGGCCGATGCCGGCGCGGGCTTCCAGTACAGCTATGACTTCGATGGCGATGGGTTCTTCGAGGTGGTCGATACAACGTCAGCCCTGGTCACGATTCCTGCGTCGTACTTCCCCGAGGGTCCGGGTTCCCGCCCTGTGCGGGCCCGGATCGCCGACAAGGATGGCGGATTCACAGACTATGCGGCGACGGTGAGCATCGTCAATGCGCCGCCCACGGTTATCCTGGCGAAGGCCAACACCGCGGTGGTCGGGACGCCGTTTGTCAGTAGTGGCTCCTTCACGGACCTCGGCGGGCTGGACACGTGGACGGCCACGGTGGACTATGGGGACGGCTCGGGCGCACCGTCCCTGGCGCTGAATCCGGACCGGACGTTCGTGCTGAATACGACTTATGCCAGTGCCGGGACGTACACGATCACAGTTCGTGTGACGGATGACGATGGCGGCGTGGGTCTCGCCCGGCAGCAGGTGACCGTCTCAGCCCTGAGTCCCGAGGTCCAGGTGGTAATCAACGAAGGGGCGGCCCAGCGGTCGATGGTGACGAGCATGACGTACACCTTCAGCACCGCCGTGACGCTTGCACCCAATGCTTTTGAATTAACCCGGGTCGACGGCACTCCGACGGCCACCGTCGAGGTGTCCAATCCGTCGTCGGATCGCAGAACCTACCTACTGACCTTCACGGGGACGGGCGTTGTCGCCGGCTCTCTGTCCGACGGCCGCTATACATTGCGGCTGTACGCCGACCGTGTGCGCGACGACTCCGGCCAGATCCTCTCGGGCGGCGACAGTATCCTGAGCTTCCATCGGCTGTTCGGCGACAGCGATGGTGATGGAGACACGGATACGACGGACCTGCTGCGGTTCCGCAGCAGCCTGGGAAAGTCCGTCGGCGACGCTGGGTATCAGGCTTACTTTGACTATGACGGGGACGGGGACGTGGACTCCACCCTCGACTATGTCCAGTTCCGACTAAGGCTGGGGAGAAAAGTATAGAAAAGGGTTGACATCTCCTCGCAGGGAGGCTATTTATAGGACCGTGAGTCAGTCCGGCCAGTAACTCGCCGTTGAGAGATGAATGGAGGATGGGTATGAGAAGTCTACGTATTGTATTTGCCGTAGTGGCAGGGAGCATCGTGCTCTGTAGTCCAGTGCACGGGAGTCTGTACGAATTCGTTGCCGGTAGTACGGACTATTACGTACCTGTAGGGGGTTATGTCGACGTTCCCGTCTATCTTCTGGAGAAAACTGAAGCGGGTGTCGCATCAACGATAGCGAACGAAGGTGGTCTCTATAGCGCGAGCGTCTTGCTGGTGCGAACGAGTGGTACCGCGTCCATAACAGATGCTTTCGCGAATACAGCGGAGTTCGATGATATTTTCGGGCCGGTGGTTGACGTCACGGATGGTGCGGCATCAATCTACGAGGTCCGGAACTGCAGTTACGATGAGTATGGGTCTCCGATACAACACCTCGATCCGCTTACGGGTAATCCGCTATCCGATTTCGGGGTGCAACCTGACGAGAATACTCTTGGCTCAGGCTGGTGGTACATCGAGCTGGGGACATTCAGGGTCACGGCTGGGACGCTGGGAGAGATGACCACCTTTCTGATATCTCGTGACATTGTGGACGGTACGCTCACGTGGACCGCTGCCAGCGGCGTTTTGGATTCGATGATCGGACCCGGGGACTTCACTGTAACGGTGGTACCGTTGCCATCCGCTGTTCTGCTGTGCGTGGGCGGAATGTCGGTGTCCGGCGCATTGCTGCGCAGAAAGGGCGTCCGGCATAGCGGTGCAGCGGCGTAGCGGATAGCCGGGCGCGAAACGAGTACAGGCAAACAGTACCGGCCCGAGCACGACTCCTCCTGGGAATCGGTTCAGCACCGGGATCGACGGGGGTGACAGATAGGCGGACCCTCGGCGGCGTCAGAGATGCTGTCGGGCTGAATCCGTGTAGCTCTGCATGGTCGCTGGAAGCCTCGGCGGGATGGATGATCTTCCCTGGCGGCTCGATGAAGACACTGGTGGCATACCTGCGATCGAATGCAGACACTGCCTCTGTTCGCGTGATGAGTGCCCAGCCCGTTCGGTCTCCGCCGCAGTGGGATGTCCCGCGGTTTCTCCTCGCGGATGGGCCTGGTCATCAGAATCACATTCCTCCGAACCATCGTTACTCACGAGTCTCCGCTTGAATGAGTTGGTGTCGAACGCGTCCCTCCCAACGGCGGGATAAATTCGACTGTCGGCTCCGTGTGAGAAATGTGTGTATCAAAAGATGCTTGATTCTGTGGGGGAAATCGAACAGAAAAATACGTAGACATACGTATTGCCATTGACCAGCTCTTCCGTTACAGTGCGGCCGCTTGCCTGGCGTCAATGCATCTCGTCGCCCAGGGCGAGGGATGATACGAGGATAGGGACAATTCGCGGCTACGTGAGGGAGGTCGTCGCTCAGGGGGAGTCGGGAGAACGGATGTGATCTTCTCGCGGTGGATCGGGGCCCAGGAAGGGGACGGCGGTGTCACGAAGCGTGCCATCAGTCCGGTCGGCCCGACCCTGGAGCAGCTCGAGCCGAGAGTGCTCCTGAATGCCGACTTCCCCGCAACGGAGTTGCCCGGCGTTCTGCAGGCATGCCTTGGCGAAAATGTCATCGATGTGGAAGGGTGCGAGAAGACCACTCGCTCCCAGGATGTGGATTCATCGTTGATTCTGGACTACCTCGTTTCCTCCCCTGGTATTGGCCGGTCTGAATCGTCGGATGGTGTCGCTTCGCAGAGTGGGCCGGGGGCGGACGAGCAGCCCTCCACAGATGTAGCGCCGGCCATTGCCCCACACCAGGAGGCGGCCATGGCCCTTTCCGCGATGCCGCTTGGCCTGCCTGTAGTCGGGACACAGATGACGGCGGGATGGGGCGATTTTGCCATCGCTGTTTGTGAGGAGTCTTCCGTGTTGGTCCCAGGAGATCAGCCGGATTGTGTCATGGTTTCGGAGCGATCCTCTGGCTGGATTCGCGGTCCTCCGGACGGTGGCCTTGCGATCGCAGGCACGTTTTCTCCAAGTGATTGTGCCGCGGGGACGAAATCCTCAGGATGCGCGCAGGGAGCGGGTCTGTTTGCAGACCTGGATGCCAGGACACCTGAGCTTGAGGGCCTGTCCCTTGTGGGGGCCGATCCCGCAGATCTCTGGGGCCAGATCATCTACCTGGACTTTGACGGGCAGCAGGATGTAGTCTATAACGGCGCCGTGACGGTCGGCCCGTTCGATATCCCTGTCTTCCAAGCCCCGGACAGGCTGGCAGGGCTTGAGCAAGCGGTCATCGACCAAGTCCTGGCGGCGTTGGACCGGGTTTTCGCCGGTTCCGGCGTCATCTTCACCACGCACAGACCTGACGAGGGCCAGCCTTACTCTACTGTCTACTTAGGCGGCAGCGATTCTGCCTTCAGGTTGTACGGGTCATTCCTTGGCTTGGCGGAGCAGGTGGACGTAGGAAACCTGGACCGCACCGATGAGGGATTCGTGTTCAGTGAGCGGATGGCCCAGGGGGATTGCGATACCTTCGCCAGACGATTGGCCGAGACGATCGCCCATGAGGCAGGGCACCTGCTGGGATACGCGCATACAAGCGAGACGCCGGCGGACGGTTTGCTCTCAGCCGTGGCGGCAGTCGTCACATGGGATGGCGGGGGCGATGGATACTCGTGGAACGACGGCGCCAACTGGAACGTGGATCGCGTACCCGGCTCTGAGGACGACGTGACCATCGACATGCCGGGGGATGTCAGCGTGCGTCTTCGCGGCAACCAGCCGGCGGTAAGGAGTCTGACAAATCATGAGACGTTGCGGCTAGAGGGTACGACAGTGGCGGGGTTCGCCCGTCTGACCGTACTCAATGGTTTCACCAACTATGGAACGCTGATTTTGGAGGCGACCTCGAATTCGTACTACGACCAAGGATGTTATCTGGTGGTTAGCGGCTCGACCTTCGTCAATGAGACGACGGGCGTGATCGATGTGCGGCTGGGACAGGGCGACCCACGGGGCCTGACGGGCAACATCGTGAACCTGGGGCAGGTGGCGGTGGAATCGGGGGTGACACTGAATGTGGCTGGGTCGTTCGAGCACCGAGGCGGAGAGATTTCTGGCGGCGGTTGGTTTCTGCTGAACGGCGGTCGCTTTGACTTCACGGGCGGTGGCATAACCGGTACGGTTCGCCTCAAGAGCAGCGAGATCTGGGTGGCCTCGACGGTGACGGAGACGGCGACGGTACGAGCCGTGGGGGACAACGGCAAGCTGTTCGGGAATGAATCCGAGACGGTCACGGTCTGGATCGAGGGGACGACGACGTGGAGTTTTGCCCGCCTGTATGCGCAGGAGGGGGCGGTGAACCGTGGCACGATCCGGATGGAGACGACCTCGAGCGGCTACTACGACGAGGGGTGCTACCTGACGGTGAGCGGTTCGACGTTCGTCAACGAGAGTACGGGTCGGATCGAGATGCAAAAGGGGGCAGGGGACGGCCGCTATATCAGCGGCCATGTGACGAACAAAGGGCGGATCGAGGCCGCCGCGGGTGCGAGTGGAGAGTTCCGGGGAACACTGGTGTCGGCGGGCGGGGTTTGCGCAGGAGATCTTCGGATTGTGGCGTCACACTTGGAGTTCACGGCCGGATCGAGCACAACGAATGTGCTATACGTGCACGGAGACGGCAACTACCTGGACACGGACATTGCGGCCGACACGGTCCTGAGCGTGCGCGGGACGACCACATATGGCTATGCGAAACTGACCTCGCTTACGGGCTTCATCAACCACGGGACGCTGGTGCTGGAGACGACCTCAAATGATGACAGGGATCGGGGGGCCTATGTGACGGTCAGCAGCGGGACGCTCACGAATGCGGCGACGGGCGTGATCGACGTGCGGACCGGGCAGGGGGACCCCCGGGTCATCTCCGCCGAGTTGGTGAACGCGGGCCGGGTCACCTTCCGCATCGCCACGAGTCTAGGCCGGACCGGGGCGAACCACTCCAATACCGGTTTCATTCGGGTGTTCAACACCACGGTAACTGTGACGGGGGATAGGTTCACCAATGAGGAGGGTGGCGTAGTGGGCGGCGCAGGTACCTGGGGCACGGGCGGTCTGACGGTGGTCAACCACGGCGTCATCGACACGTCGGCGCCGAGTGTGACTGACGTCTCTTTGCAGCCCTCCAGCCTGGTCGTCGGGTACTTTGACAATGTCGCCCTTGATGAGGCCACGGTAGCGAGCACAGCCAACTATCGTCTGACGGCCAGCGGCGACGAGGTCTTTGGTAATGGCGATGACGTGGATCTGACTTCACTCATCTCCCAAGTTGTCTATGACGTCCTCACCAAGGAGGCCACGCTGACTCTGACGCAGGCACCTCCGGCAGACCTTGTGCGGCTGACGATCCGGGGGACAGAAATCCTGAACCAGAACGGAGTGGCCCTCTGGCCGCAGGACCTCTCGCTTAACGTGCTTCCGGACGCCCTTCCGCCGGCAATCGCATTGTCGCTTGATCCGGCCAGCGATACCGGTGCGTCGCAGATTGACGGCCTCACGTGCGACAGTACGCCAACATTTAATGTGGCGGTGACCAAAGCCGGCCGGATCGATATGGACTACGACGGCGACGGCCAAACAGATGATTCACGAACGGTGATCGGATCGGGGACCCATAGTTTCACTGCTCCACCGCAGGTGGATGGGACTTATGTCGTGGGAGCAACGTTTGTCCCGGTCATCGGGACTACGGTCCAGGCCGAGCGTGTGGTTGTCGTTGATACGGCGGGTCCGCAACTCCTGCCCGGCGCCGCCACGGAGTGGGCGCCGCTCTATTCCAGGCCGATGCGATTCAGCGAGGCAATCGACTACCAGGCGTCCTCGGCCGCCGGCTTTGCCCTGGAAATGACGGGGCCGGACGAGGGACTGATCCCGGCAACGTTGATCGCCGGCTCTAACGATACCTATACGCTTAGTTTCCCCGCGATCGCGGCAGGGGGCGAATACCATATCGCGGCAAACACGGCCGTGTTTGATCTGGCGGGGAACCCTGCCAACCAGGACGGGGACAGTCAGAACGGCGAAATCGGCCAGGATGAGCCAACAGACTCTTTCACACTGATCCCCGATGAGACGCCGCCTGTAGTTACCAACACGAATCTGCTGGCAGAAACGATTGAGCTTGTCTGGGAGGACCGTACGGGCGTCGATTACGCCACGGCCGCGAGTCAGGCGAACTATGGTCTGCTGGCCAGTGGTCTGGACGGGAGCTTCGACGACGGCAACGAGATCGACCGGACCGAGTACGTCACCGGTGTTGCATTCGACGCGGGCACGGGAATCACAACAGTGCACGTGGCGGACCTGCCGTTCGAGGACGAACACTATCAGTTGCGGGTCAGCAACATCGCGGATACGGCAGGCAATGTCGCAGAAGACTACCTCCTCGAATTCCATGCCCACGACATTCGGACCGTGTTCGTGTGGAAGTCAGCCTCGGATGGCAGTTGGCATGATGACGCGAACTGGTATCGAGGTGTGCCTACATCGGGTGCGGATGTCTTCGTGGGAAGGCCTGGCGTAACCGTTGCCGTTGATGCCAATGTGACAGTAGGTGCACTGGAATGTGGGGCGAACTTGACCATCACTTCCGGTACCTTCGAAATCATGGGTGCCTCGTCTGTCTCGGGCAGCCTGACGCTGGGCAGTGGCATAACACTGCGCGTTAATGGTGCGGCCGCCTCCCTGGAAGCCACCGGGATCGCAACCACAACCGGCGGCAATCTATATGCGGTGAATGGTGGGCAGTTGCTCTTGACAGGCTTGACAAGTTGCCGGGTTCGAAATGGCGGTCGTCTGGAAGCCAACGGCGTGGGGAGCCTGCTGGACTTGTCGAATGTGACAAGTCTGTCATCGGAGAACGGCAGCTACGCTGCGTGCACCGTCAATGCCCTCAGCGGTGGTGAAGTGCGTTTGAGTCATCTCGTGCAGAATCCGCAGACTGTTCGGCTGTACCTGCTGGCAGATGGGGCGGACAGTCTGTTGGATCTGTCGAGGCTGACCGCACTGACGGGCTATCAATCCGGTTGGCATTCGACACTGGAGGCGAGGAATGGAGGACGGATCTCCTGTCCCAACCTGACCTCGATGCACTGGGTGTCGTGGACGCTTCGCACCAGCGGGGTGGTGGATATTGCCCAAGTTACTGACTTCACGCAGGGGCGGCTGAACGTCTATGGTGGGACGCCTGATGTGAGCCATCTGACGAACGTGGATGGCTCAGATGTCTATGTCTACGAGGGTGGGCAGGTTCGCCTGTCTGGCATTGCGAGCTACCGGAGCCGAAATGGGGGTCGTCTGGAAGCCAACGGCGCGGGGAGTCTGCTGGACCTGTCGAGTGTGACGAGCCTGTCTTCAGAGAACGACAGCTATGCCGCGTGCACCGTCAATGCCCTCAGCGGTGGCGAAGTGCGTCTGAGTCATCTCGTGCAGAATCCGCAGACCGTTCGGTTGTACATGCTGGTGGATGGATCGGACAGTCTGTTGGATTTGTCGAGCCTGACCACGCTGACGGGCTATCAATCCGGCTGGCATTCGATGCTGGAGGCAAGGAATGGAGGACTCGTCCATCTGTCGAGTGAAGCGACCACGATGCATTGGGTCGATGTGACGATTGGCGAAGGCAGTGTAGTCGCTGGAGCCGTCTCCCTTCTGGCGGATGCCACGCTTGCCGGGAGGGGCACACTGCAAGGTCATCTCACGAATGCTGGTCTGGTCACGCCCGGCACGTCGCTTGGTGAATTGTGCATCACGGGTGATTTCACGCAAACCAACAGTGGCAGACTCGTGTTCGAGATAGGGGGGACGGAGCCCGGTTCCGGATTCGACATCTTTCGTGTTGCTGGGCAGGCTACGCTCGATGGGACTGTCGAGGCGGAACTGGTCGGCGGCTTTGTTCCAGACATCGGTCAGGACTTCTTGGTCATGACCTTCGCCTCCAGGACCGGGGATTTCAGCGAGTACGTGGGTCTGGACGCCGGGGCCAACAGGGAGTTCGTGCCATCGTTTACCGATACGGGTTTGGTGTTCACGAGTGGGTATTCGGCGGGACCTCGGATAACCGACTTCCAACTGACACCCACGGGCCCCGGGCAGCCGGTGCCCTATTTCGAGGTGACCTTCGACGAACCGATCCAGCCGGCCACCTTCACGGCCTCCGATATTCAATTGGTCGGCCCGGCTGGACCAGCCGGAGTAGACCAACCTCTCCTGGTGAGTGGCAGCACCTATCGTGTGTTCATCCATCCAGCGGACTTCGCCGGTGGCGACTACACCTTGACGCTCGGTCCGAATATCCTGGACCGGGCCGACAATGCGATGGATCAGGATACCGACGGTATCCCGGATCCGTTCGTGGCGGTGTTCACGGTGGATGACACGCTGGCCCCGGTTCTGACGAGCTTCACGCCGACGGGGCTTGTTTCCAACGATGTAACGAGCTTGACCGTAGGATTCAATGAGCCCATCCTGCCGAGCAGTTTCTCCGAAGACGACGTCGGGGTGGTTTTGCCCGATGGGAGTCGGCTGGATTCGTCGACGATGAGTGTGGACGAAGGTGTCGGCAATCTGTTCTCGGTAACGTTTGCGTCGGCGCTCTCCCAGGAAGGGGATTACCGGATTGCGATCGGGCCGGATATCACCGACTACGCCGGGAATGTCCTGCAAGGTGGTACTGCTCTGTTTGGCTTCATCCTGGATAATGACTAGGGAGGCCCTATATGCCCAATAATCGAATACCCCTCCCCACTTTCCATGCAGAGTCCCGATTCGCTCAACAAACATGGCCATGGAACGCATTCGTTGAGTATGCTCAGCTATACCTGTAAGGTAACCAGCCATGCCCCGCACCAATCCATCTCTAATCTCTGCCAGCTTTACGTTATGCAGGAATTTGTCCTTGCTCAACATTAGGTGTTTTTCTCGTTCATCGTCATCGGGGGGACAACTGCAATCCGCCATTATATCCAGGACTGCCTTCCACCCCCCAGACAACAACTTCTGTTTTACCTTGTCGTCTGTTATATACTCCTCTGCCCGCTCAACAACCTTGTGGTAAAGCTCTTGCTCTTCCAGGATTGCATTAGCCGCCCTGTTCAGGCAATCCAGTATGTATTCCTGCCCGCTTCCTTTTACTGGCAATGCCATGTTACACCCCCGCTAATGATTCGACCAACCTATCAAAGTTGAAGGGGGCAGGATGGCCCTTGCCTTGGTCGTCAAAATTTCCCTGCCCCTTCCTGGGGCCTTTAGCGGCGGACTCCATAAGACCTACCGATGATAGCACAAGCTCAATGGCTTTAAGCTTTACCTGCTCTGACCTGGCATTCATCACTAGCCCCCGCAATTCTTCCACCGCACTCAGGACTAGTGATTCCAACTGCACTTGGGCAAGATTTAAGCTCCCATCAGAAAAGGCATTCAGAGCCTCACGGAAGCCTTGGTCATGATTTAGCCATTGGGATATGGTAGCCGGGTTACAATTGACCAAAGTGGCCACATCCTTTCCTGACTTGCCTGAAGCTAGTAACGGTATAGCTTGGCGCTGCTTCGGGGTAAGCTTCTTAAAAGTGGGATCTTGATTAATACTCACGAAGTTCACCTTTGGATTTCTTCAGAATTCTTTACTTTATGCTGTCATCCAATTACTTACCGCTTGCACGGTGACATTTGCTGCTTTTATCCGCATGAATGCCTTCTCAAAAAAATTTAATAAATATATATTCAATTGTTTATTCTCCCTGATAAAAAGAGGGGTGTCGTGAACCGATAGGTTCACCCTTTTTCATTTTCCTTTTTACTACTTTTTTATTTAAATTTTTCTGGGTGAAATATTTTCTATTTGAGACATGAAATATTTTCATCTTTTAACCTGCAATATTTCCATTTTTCCTGAAATAATTTCACTCAATGTTTAATTTGTAAGGACATCATCATTAATCTCAAAATACCATAATCCAAATTTACGATATCGTATAAGCAACCCCATTTCTATCAGTTCTGCTAAATTCTTCCTTACCTGCCTTTCAGACACTCCAACAATATCAGATATAGTTTTAACTTTCGGATAGCAATTTTGGTATTTGTCATCTATAAATTTAACAACAGCCAACGCTGTCAATTTTTGGTGATAAGGTAAATTCAAATTAAGTATTACCCTGAAATATCCAAGGTTTATCCATACATTCTTTCCCATATATATTGGAAAAATGTATTTATATTTCTTGACACCAACTTTCTCAATTACCCCTTTTTTTTGCAAACTATTTATTGCTTTATTAAAAGTCTTGCTGCACATGCCTGCAAATCCAGCAATCTCATTATTGATAATGAATTCATTACCATCAGAAAAGCTGATACAACATAAAGCTACCATTTTCTCTGTAGGTGTTAATTTGAGTTTGAAACACGCTTCTATAGCTGGTAAATGTATATACATAATCTCATTTATAATTTAGCAGGGTTGGCTAACCTAAATAATCATTTTAAAAGTACCAACTTTACCTTTTGACGGCTTGCTCGCCCTTCTTTCCAGCCATTTAATCAAAGATGGAACATGGTAAATAATTTTATTTCCAACTTTAACTCTCCCTTCCGGCCCTTTCCCTTGAGAATCAAGATTGGCCATTGTTTTTGGTTTCAGCAGTCCACCAGAAAATTCAGACAATTTTTGTCGTTCTACATACGGAGAAGGCCATGAATCAGCAAATGCAGACAAATTAATCGAACTTTCTATTTTACTAATTTCTTTTCTTTTCATTTTTCACCTCCTGACATTGATTGTTTTCACACCAAAAAAAACATAAAAAAAATGGGGCGCACATGAAGGGTAAATGACCTCCATGTCGCCCCTAATATCTGCCAGTACCAATAAAATGAACTGGCTTAATCTATACTATAAAATAATATACGCTAGATCATATTATCATAGCAAGCAATTTTTCTTAAATTTTCTTCAAAAATGTTATATACATTCAATGAATTGCAATTAATTGCAATGAAATGTTGCTTAACCAATCAAATTTATTGATATTATACCGAAGGAATATTTGAAATTTTCTTAGGAACTTTTTTTTCTCTTATTGCTTTTTCCATTACCGACATAGCCGCTTTTGTTCCATCAGGGGCAAGGTGGGCATACCTTTCCGTCATGGAGATTGTAGAATGCCCCAAGATTTCTTTTACTGTCAGAAGCGCCACACCCGCCATCACCAACCAAGAAGC
>ENA-OSEO01003299-OSEO01003299.1-sediment-metagenome-genome-assembly--contig:-NODE-3299-length-19533-cov-3.634252_pt1 | contig 19533 bp, 19 predicted proteins | sample MGYA00237883_ERZ534232 | MGnify/ENA metagenome assembly ERZ534232
CGCCGGGGTTCATCGCTGCGACCGCCGCCTGCACATCCGGCCCGACACAATCCGGCACCATGCGCACGGGTTGCGCCAACAGCTCTGAAAGCCGCGTGGCAACCGGGCCCAGGCTATATTCCGGCTGAACCTGGCCTTTAGGCCGCCCCAGATGAGACATAAGAATGACTGCCGCACCGTGATCCAGCAGATAGCGGATGGTTGGCAGGGCCGAGACGATCCGCCGGTCATCGGTGATGTTCTGTTGGTCATCCAGAGGCACATTGAAATCGACGCGGACAAGCACTTTCTTGCCCTGCACATCCAGATCCTTGACTGTTTTCTTGTTCATCTTTTGACAACCTCGATAATATCCTGTATTTGAGAGCCTTTTGGGTCTCTACTACTGCTCATCACGGTATCCAGCGCGTTCATCCGCGACGAATGACCGTCACCAACCTAGAACGGTATCGCGTCCAGGTCTTCCGGCGGCTCGCCCACCAGATCTTCACCACCCACCGAGCCTTTTCCGCCGCCAACGAACCGCACATCTCGCGCGGTCACTTCGAGGGACGCGGCTGGTTCGCCGGCCTTGGTCAGATAGGAGGAGGCCTGAATCCGATCAGACTCAACGAGCACCATCCGACCCTTGCTGAGATACTCATTGCAGATCTCCGCCAGTTTGCCCCACGCAGTAACCCGAAACCAGGTGGTCTCTTCCCGTGAATCACCAGACTCGCGATCTGTCCAACGGCGATTGGTAGCCATCCGGAAACTCGTCACGGGTTGGCCGCTCTGGGTGTAGCGCATTTCCGGATCCGCCCCAAGATGTCCCACAAGGATAATCTTTGCAAACATGCCTCAGCTCCTTTCCGAGAAACAGTGGTTGATATAGTATTACCTCAAGAACTCAAGGTGAGCGATAACAAACGTGCTTAGATGTTACCCAATAATGGCAGCGATGTCAACCTTAACGCATCTTTCGCCGCCACTCTTCCTTCAGCGTAAGGGAATGAACCGCATCCGGTACAGACATATCCAATAAGAGGAAGTCTCGCAGCAACCGGTTGAAAACGCTGGTTTCCTCCAACATGGGGAAATGGCGCGCCTGGGGAATGGGCATCGGCCACACGAAAGACCTCCCCGCCCTGACAGCCTCCAACGTGGAGGCCAAACCTCTTGACGAGAAGGTAACTGTCTCGTCTTTGACCCCGTGGAGCAAGAGCGTCGGAACCTGCAGAGACGCCAGCCTGGCAGTTACATCCACTCCGCTGAGAAAAGCCAGGCTCGCTGCGATGGCCTGCCTGTCGGTCTTCTCCATTTCTCTCCAGATCGGTTCGTATGTGCTGTGTTCGCGGAAAATGGCGCCCGTTGGGATGGATCGGCCATTCAACAGGGCTTGCTCATTGACGTCTTTCCGATCCAATGGCAATGAGATGAGGACCAGACGTTCCACCCTATCGGGATGCGCGAGCGCCAGGTGCAGCGCGACCAGCGCACCTAATGCATGACCGACGATCAACGAACTGTGCGAGATACCCAATTCATTCATGAAAGCGCGTAACAACTGCACGTATTCTGCCAATGTGTAACGCGACTGCATCTTGTCGGTATCGCCGAACCCCCACAGATCGACAGCATACGTCCGGTATGCGCCCGCCAATTCGTTCATGGCCGGCATCCAGTATCGCCAAGAGCCCACCCAGCCATGGATGAAGATGACGGGGCAACCCCGCCCGAGATATTCGTAGTGGACCACTCCACTATCGATGACTATGGCACTCATATTTGCAATCTCTGCGCTTCACTCACAGCAGCTCGACAGAAATTCCCACTCAAGGGGTCTGCTTTGCCCGACGTTTCTTCACCTTCTCCATGATGGCCTGAACCTGGGCGATAAGCTCTTCCGGAGCGAACGGTTTTAGAATGTAGGCTTCAGCTCCCATCTCCAGCCCGGTATTGATCTCCGATTCCTGTCCTTTTGCCGACAGAAAAACAATGGGAATATGCTGAGTATACGCCATTCCTTTGATTAGCGCGCAGGCTTCGTAACCGTTCATTTTCGGCATACGGACATCGAGCAAAATCAGATCCGGAACGACTAAAGGTGCTTTTTCGACCGCATCCGCCCCATTGACTGCTTCGTGAACATCGAACCCGGCTACATCACGAAGCGTGAACACAATCAGGTCACGGATATCCTTCTCATCTTCTGCGACCAATATCCTCACTGTCCAGTTCCCTTGCGCCACGGTCGCCAAGACGGCCAGGGCACTACAGCGCCGCTGTTGACCGGCAGAATGTCTCTTGCGAATAAGAACACTACCGCGATATCTGTTCCCCGGCATTACGCCGGGCTTCCGCTGCGACTTCGGTGATTTCGCGGATGTCTGCGAAAGGACCCGTTTTGTCCGTGATCAACCCGATCGCCAACGTTGCCAAGGCAATCTCGCGCGTCTGGTCGCCTGTGTCTTGAATCAACACATGCCCGCGCTCGCGGTCACGGAACGAATAGAACGAGGCAACTTCATTGTCGAAACGTGCGCTCAGCGTCTCTCTGATACTGCGGGCCCGATCAGGGGCTGTGATTAGAATGAAATCGCTCCCGCCAATATGCCCGACAAAATCGTTTGGAGCACCCATTTCAGCGATCACTTCTCCCACGAGAATGCCAGCGAACCGAATGATATCGTCACCAGCGACAAACCCGTACGCATCATTGAACCCCTGCAGATGGTTGATCCCCATGTACAGCACAGCCCAATTGTTGCGGTGAAGCAATAGCCTCAATTGCTCTTCGATCAGTTTGCCACTGGGGAAGCCCGTGACCGGATTGGTGAGACTCTCGTAGCTGGCCCGCCGCAACGCGTTCTGCACGCGAAGTTTGAGTTCTACGATGTCAAAAGGCTTCGTCACGTAATCGTCCGCACCCAGTTCCAGGCCGACGATCCGGTCGCTCCGCTGGTCTTTCTGAGTCAGGAAGATGATCGGGATGTGGCTGGTACGCAGATTGCCACGCAACAGACGGCACACCTCGTAACCATCGATATCCGGCAAGTTGATGTCCAGGATGATCACGTTCGGGAGCTGTCTGTTACAGACCATAAACGTGTCGCTTCCATTCGCAGCGACTGAAACATCAAACCCTTGTGAGTCGAAGTAAACCCTCAGAAGCTTGGCAATGTCCACATCATCTTCTACGACCAGAATACGCGGCGCGCTCATCTTACGTCCCCCCTAATGCCATGCAGTCTGAAGTCAGCGAATTGCTCATGCGAAAGATTTCATGCCAACCGGCTGTGATCCCGGGCGCACTCCCGGGAAACAGCACCATACAGGTCAGTGACCGGCTGTTCGATACTGCGCAATGTCGCCACCCGCGAGCTTTGCCGCTTCGCCAACTGGTCGCCCGCCCTGACTTTGCCAGAGGCAATCTGCCGCCCCAATGTGTACCCTTCATGGTGCCCACAAAGACCGAAATCTCTGTCTCGGCCACGCATGCATAGCCCAGCTTGCGATTCAATCCGGAATCGTGCGCTCCCCTGGTTGTGAGAAACGTACTTCAGTTCCTGAAGTACACGCGCCTGTGCTTTTTCGCATCAGGGAGAGTGTGATGGTCGCTCTGTTCATAACTGACATTCCTGTCCACGACACTCCTGCGCTCAGACCGAATCAGAACCGTGTCCGACTCGATGGTCCGGCCCGGGTAGATCGTGATGCCGGCGCCAATACGGCAGTTGTGCCCCACGCACCCACCCAGCACGTTCAGGCCAGTAGACTGCAGAGTCCCTTCGTGCCTCGTCCGCACCGGTTTCGGAATCAGGTTGAAGTCAGCAAAAGTGGTTCCGGCACCGACGAATGAGTTGCGGCCCACCACACAGAGTTGCAGACAGGCGTTTTGTGCGAGCATTGAGTTCTCCATGAGCGTCGTCATGAACAGAGCCGCACGGAAGGGCAAATAGCACCCGTCTCCAACTACACTGAGCAACAGCTGGCAGCCCTGCATCACGTTGACATTGCTGCCGATGATGCAGTTCCCAATCACCACCCCCGGACCGATGGTCACATTGTCGCCGATCAGCGTCGGCCCCTGGATGATGGCCGACGGATCTATCTGACAGTTCTTTCCGACGCGAACGAGCAGTGAATTGCTCAGAAACTGCTTGCGTTCCAGCAGAGAACGCAGGAAAACACGGGCCTTGACCTGCCATTTCCCCACCTCGTGCTCCATCTTGGCTCCCCGGCTGAAAATCCCGAAAGGGGAATTGGCCATGAAAATGTGAACCCAGCTCTCGATGGAAAGAAAGGCTCGCAATGGAACGTGATAGATAACTTCGCCACTTTCGTTCGCCACGTAGGTGGGGACGTGGTAGTATCCGATCTCCTTGGCTTCGGTTGACACCACCAATGGCCCCACGTTCTCTTCAAGGCCATCAGGATAATACCACAAATCAGCCACATATAGATTACCTTGCTGCTGGATACCGCTCGCCAGAGGCAGCGCGTGTTGAACGATGGCCCGATCATGTGCCGAAAAAGCAACCCGCCGCGCTTTTCCGGAAGCTTTCGCTTCCGCAATGAATACCCCGATGAAGTCCTCGTCAAAATAGAGGTTGTCGCGATATACCAGCATTTCGCCGTTTGCCGCCGGAATGTCATCGCTGGAATCTACTTCGATTTCCGTGGAGCAATATGGTGCCAGCACGTCCCGCTGGTGCAACCACAGCGGCAAATTAACAACGCGCAACTCCCGTGCAGGTTCGTTGAACGGTGCTATCTTTCTGCGATCTCGAATGACGATTTTTCGCATGGCACCACCGGCCTGTTCTGTTACATTTGGGAAAACAGACAGCAGGATCCAAGCAAGTGTAGTCTAGGCAGCAAGGAATCTGGACAGAATATCCAGAAACACCTCCGGCTGGTCGCACATTGGAAAATGCCGGGAGTGTTGCAGGACCTGAATAGTCGCATGGGGAATCCCCTGGCCCATCACACTGGCCTGGTTGGGATTGACAATGTTGTCCCGTTTCCCGAAGATACCCCATACGGGAATATGAATTTCGCCCAACCGCGGACGCAGGTCAACCCGTCCTAGGTCATTGATGCTCTGAAAGAAGGCCTCCATCGTCGTGTGTGACACATCCCGGCGGATCATCTTGTAGGTTTCGGCGCCATCTCGCGCCAACACCCACCAGGTGACGAGTTCCAGCACGTGTGGCACGCGCCATATCAGCCGGGCAATGCGTTCCCTTCCTGCCAGATTTAGAAGCCTGTTCAGAGATTTGCCCACGATAGGCGAGCCGACTACGGCAACCTTCTGGACTTTCTCAGGATAGTCCAACGCGACGGTCAGCGCAACGGTTCCTCCCATCGAATGACCGATTATAGGCGCTCTGGAAACACCCAACGCTTCCATGAACTGCACGACCATCGACGCATAGGACGACAGGCTAAACTGCTGCCCCGCGTTTTTGATGGATTCACCCCAACCCCAGAAATCCAAGGCGTAAATCCGATATCGCTTTTCATCGGAAAGGGCCAGCATCGTGTTCCGCCATACGTCCCACGAATTCAGCCAACCGTGCAAGAGAACAACCGGGTTGCCCCGCCCATCCAGTTCATAATGGACGATGCCTTCCGTTGTCACTAGCGAACTCAACGTTCCCCTCTTCGTTGTTATTCCTGAACAAGCTCCAGCACCGAATTGAGCAGCTCGAGCAGGACACTTTTGACCGACTCGCGTTCGGTAGCGATGCAGGGAAGAATCTTGACATCCTTGTCAATCTTGAGCGCAATGCGCAGGTCCTCGGGTGACCAGGCGTCCGGCTTATCCTGTTTGTTGGCGGCAACGACATAGGATACATTTGCATAACTCTGGAACACATCCAGGATCGTGCGCGCCTCTCGAAAGGTTTCCGGCCTGACGCTATCGACCACCACGACAAAACCCAACATTCCTTCCGACAGAATTTCCCACATGAAATCAAATCGTCTCTGTCCAGGCGTTCCGAACAGGTAAAGCACAAGGGATTCATCTACCGTGATTCGTCCAAAATCCATCGCCACTGTCGTGCCCTGCCTGGCCTCACGTGGATCGCTCGTGATGTTGCGTTCCGTCGACACGATCTCAATCTCGCTGATGGTACTGATAAATTCTGTTTTACCAGCGCTGAAGGGACCGGTGACGACCATTTTGATGGCTTGCATAAACTACTCCCCAATGCTCCTGATCTTGTGAATCAGCCGTGTCAACAACCCTCGATCCACCTTGGGTGGAAGCGGAGCTTTCGCAGATTGGGCCTGACCGGCCGACCCAGAAATTGCCGCTGGCGGCTGCGGTTCAGCCTTTCTGGTACGCACGATCTCCACAAGACCGGCCTGCAGTAACCTGAAGACCGTCTTCCGGATCTGGAACTCATCCATACCACACGCTTTGGCGATTTGCCGGATCGAATTCTTGGGGCTAACGTACGAAATCACCCGCCATTCATCCACCGTAAGCTGCACATTACGCAGGCGGGCATCCGGCTGGTCCACAAACTTGATCGCGACATCGAGAGATGGGAGATCATCCTGCAGTTGCCCCCATTCCTCGATGCGTCGCGTGCCTTCGATGATAACGCTTTCCAGATTGAGAGGGACTGTGATCTGCTCGTCAGGAGGCACAGCATGAGAATCAAAGAAGAATGTCCCCTTGTTCCAGGTGAACAGGGGATAGACGTTGCTCAGAATGTGATTCTTGACCACTTGAATGATATCGCGTTGACTGCAATAGCCCGAGTTGATCAACAACAGCGCGAGTTCTTTGTCCGTGTGGCTGCGGGCACGTTGCTCTACAGTCCCGGCCTGTTCCGCACTGATCTTGCCTGCGCGCAACAGCAGTGCTGTCAGACTGGTATCCTGCTCCGGACGGTCTAACTCAGCCAGGATAAGCCTGCCCTCTTTGAAATAGACCCGTGCAGCCTTGGTATTATTCTCGACCATCAGCATGCCCGTTTTACTGGCCAGATTGACCAGGTTGAAGAGCTGCGTAATGCTGAAATCGTGAAGGTTACCCCGCAAGGCCATCGCTGTCTGCCTTCCTCACGCGAAAACCACGCCGCAAGAGTAAAGATGTAGAACTGTACATCGCGGATTATACCATAGTCTACATCTGAGTCAATACAAACAAAGGATAGCAACTAACCGAACAGCAAAAAGTGTGCTACAATGGGAGTGGTCAGGCAATTTTGCTCCTCAACCAGAGTCGCCAGACAGGAGCATTGCCGATGAGTAGTCAGGCTGTTCAACCCTCGAAAAGAGCGGGGAACTGGAGATGAGTAAAGGAGATATCAGCATGGTAGACCTACCGGAAGTTGCCAGCAAGGCATGGGATGAACGGGAAGGCCCGGTAGTTTTGGTTACCGTCGACACGCACGGTATTCCCAATGCGATTTATGCCACGTGTGTCAAGAAATGGAACGATAACAAGCTCGTCGTTGCCGACAACTTCTTCTGCAAGACCCGCGCCAATATCCGGAACGGGAGCAAGGGAGCGATTCTATTCATCACCAAACAGCGCAAATCATACCAGGTCAAAGGGTCCATCGACTATCAGACCGATGGCGAGGTTTATGAGGACATGAAAACGTGGCTGGACTCAGCAAAACATCCCGGGCACGCAGCCGCGGTATTGACCGTCGAAGAAGTATACCAGGGGAAAGAACGACTCGCATAGAGTCTGGTGCCCAGTTTTTCGCGCTCGAATTGAAGGGAAACGATCTGACTACTCATCACTATTGACCGCACATCCCTGCCGCAATCAGCGGTGGGGCAGCGTGAAATGGAATTCGGCGCCCTGTTCCGCACGGTTGCTCACCCAGATACGCCCACCGTGTGCCTCCACCAGGCTCCTGGCAATAGCCAGACCCAGTCCGCTGCCTTCACCCGGCTGCGCGGTGTCGCTCCGCCAGAACCTGTCGAAAATATGGGGCAACTCGTCAGGGGCAATCCCCGGCCCCGAATCAGCGATAATGATCTCAAGTTGATCCGCGTGTTCACGGAGGGACACCTCAATATGCCCACCGGCAGGGGTATGATGCAAGGCGTTAGCGAGCAGGTTGGCGGCTACCTGTTTCACTCGTTGTGCATCGACCTCGGCCTCCAACGGGTCGACAGGCGGATTCCAGTTCAATTGAATATGCCGTGCTGCTGCGAGTGGCGCGAACGTCGTTACCTCTGTCGTCAAAACATCGCGCAGGGACACGCGCTCTCGCTTGAGCTGTAGTTGGCCGGCCTCGGCCAGCGAAAGCGCACGAAGGTCATCGATCAATCGCGACAGGAGCAAAGCCTCATCGTGCAACGAAGCCAGCGTCTCCGGTGTCGCCATGTAGATCCCATCCAGCAGCGCTTCCAGATCACTGCGGATTACCGCGAGCGGTGTACGCAGCTCGTGCGCAATATCGGCCATCAGATTGCGGCGCAATTCCTCCTGCTCGGCCAGAGAAGCAGCCATGCGGTTAAAGGACCGTCCCAGATCGGCAATCTCATCCGCGCCGCGCACGGCGACCTGCCGTGCCGGTTGTCCTTCCGCGACCTGCTCTGCGACCTCAGTCAGGACACGCAGCGGCGCGGTGAGCCTGCGCGCCAGGAAGAATCCAAGCGCCAACGCAAACAAGGCGGACCCCAGACCGACCCAGACCAGCGTCTCATTGACCTCGCGCAAAAACTCGCTCTGCGCTGAGTCATGTGCCACGTCATCGGGTGCGAGCAGGGTTCCCACCGGCTTCCCATTGACGACAAGGGGCACACCACTTCCGAGGATCTCCTGGGGTAGTGTCTCGCCACGCAGTTCCCCGCCGGAGTCTACCGCGACTCTGCCTTCGGCATCGGTGAGGATGAGGCGGTCCACTGCGCTGCCGGCGGGCATCATGGGCATCATGTTGGCCTGAGAGCCCCGTCTCATGCCCATGCCTCGCCCTCCCGTCGGGACCGAATCGTCCACGGCATCGATCATCGCTTCAACTCCGTCCCAACTACCCGTCGCGTCGTAGTAGGCGGCGAAATAGGGCGCCAGCCGTTCCGCACGCATCTGTCTGCCACGGCTCACGTACAATTCGAACTGGTGTGTGGTAGCCCGGTTCGTAAACAGTGCCATCATCGCCACGGCCAGCACACCCACCAACGCGAAGCTCAGCAGAATCCGCCCGGTCAGTCCACCCAACACCCCGCGCCGGTGAGCCATGAGATTGTCGTTACGCATTCCAATCCTCGCTGAACTTGTAGCCTACCCCGTAGACGGTCTGAATGTATTGAGGTTTCTGGGGCACAACCTCGAGTTTCTTCCGCAGATTCTTGATATGAACATCTATCGTCCGCTCGTACCCTTCGTAGGCGTCGCCTTGTACCCGATCGAGCAACTCCAAGCGTGTGAACACGCGACCTGGACTCTCGGCCAGCACCCACAACAGATCGAACTCGGTCGTCGTCAGCTCGATCGCCTGCTCGCCGACACGCACCGAACGACGCGCCGGGTCGATCGTCAGGTCTCCCGCCGCGATCGGAACCGCTGTGGGTTCCTTTTGTCCACCGGCGCGCCGAAGAACGGCACGAACACGGGCAACCAACTCCTTGGGAGAAAAAGGTTTGACGACATAGTCATCCGCCCCCAACTCCAAACCGACGAGCCTGTCAGATTCGTCAACCCTCGCTGTCAGCATGATGATGGGTGTTTCCGACTCCCGCCGGATGGCGCGTGTCACGTCCAGACCGTCCAGCCGGGGCAGACCCAGATCGAGAATCACCAGAGCCGGATGGTCATGCCGAAAAATCGCCAGCGCAGTCTGTCCATCGTTGGCGGTCAGGACCGTGAACCCCGCCTGCTCCAGATAGGCACGCACTGTTCTGACAATCTTGACTTCGTCGTCGACGACCAGTATCTTGTTCGTCATACCAGCACCCTCCAACAACTGAAACGAGAAATGCTGAATGATGACGCGGGCTCACCACCATTCAGCATTTCTCAGTCCGTCCTCTGCTGTGAGCAACAAGCTTATGAGATGAATCCTTCGTTCAACAGAATCTCAGCAGCCCACTTGCTGGCATTGCCAACCACCGCCGTACAGCCTGTCTCGTGTGCACCAGCGGCCTCAAACTTCACCATCTCGTCGGCATCCTTGAACCAGAACGGGCGGCCATATATCTTGCGATGTATCTGATGGCAGACAATCGTCCCGTATTCATCCACAAATTTCTGATGCAGTTTGTCTACCAGCTTGGTAGTCGTGCTGCGAATGCGCTCGGGGTCAGCAAAATTGTCTCGTGACCGTCCGATGATGTGCCCAATGAATGCGATCGCGCCGACATAGGCGCCACAGCTTCCATCGCCCTGACCAGCACCGCCGCCGGCCAACGCGGTCATCGACTGGAAGATGGCATCAGTCGCTGCATTTCTCATGCCGAACGTATCCGCCAAAGCGGCAAAGGCGCATTGCGCACAACCCATGTACTTCCGCTCATATTCATAACCCAGTTGATAGGCCCTATCCACTAATTCTTGCTTCTTTGCACTATCCACGTTGCTTGACGACCTCCTTAGATTGGTACCGTGCTCAAAACAGGACGGCTCAAAATACCGTCCACATTATATGGCAAATCATACCCACGGTCAAACACCCCGGCGGCAGGGGTGCGCGCCCGGATTTTTGGCGACAAGTGTAGCGCCTTTGACACGACCAATGCGCTGGAGAGCACGCCCACTGGAGCAGACTGTGCCAATCTACTGCGGTGCAGACTCGCACACGGTCCGCCCAGGCACAGCACCCCCGCGACAACGACGATAGCGTCGGAGATTGGCACAGTCTTGACCGCCACGAAGATCTTCGTGTGAACCTGGTAGATCACGCTGCAAACACGACCTGCCCATTGCTCGCTAGCCCCAAGATTTCCGGACGCACCCGGCGGCAGCGTCCGCACGCCACGTCGTCTCGCTGATATTTCAGGTCACCCGGATCTGCGAACCGGAGGGCGTCTTGAAAACCTCGATACGGACAGGAAACGCATCCTTCAGCTCGTCTATATGCGTGATGACGAGCACTTTGTCGAAATCCTCTTGGATAGCATTGATGGACTCGACCAGGCGCTCGCGTCCTTGTGTATCCTGTGTACCGAACCCCTCATCAATGACCAATGTGCGCAACGAGGCACCGGCGCGTCGCGCCAGCAGTTTGCTCAACGCCACACGCAAGGCGAAATTGATGCGGAATGCCTCGCCGCCCGAATAGAGCTCGTACGGACGCGGTCCCAGCTCGTCCGACACGATTATGTCCAATGTTTCGACAACATCCCTGGCTTTGGTTTCACGCTGCGTGTCCAACTGAATCCTCATGCGCCCGTCGGTCATACGGAACAGGATCGCATTTGCTTCTTCTTCGATCTCGGGGATCGAGCTCTCGATAATCATTGCCTGGATGCCACGTTTGCCGAATGCCAGGCACAAGTCGTCGTAAATTCCCTGTTCGTAAAGTACGGTCTTCCGCTCGGCGATCTTTGCCTTGCGCATTTCTGCGAGATTGTGACACGCTTCCAGTTTTTGTCGCGCCGCACCGAGCACCTGCCGAGCGTGAGCTTCTTTCTTCTGCATCTGCACCAGCTCCGCTTCAGCCACCTGCAGTTCCGTGAGACATATCGCCAAGCGCGGCAGGTGAGCCAGTAGGGTCTGTTCCTCTTCCTGGGCGGCAGCAAGCTCGCGTTGGCGACCCTCTGTCAATTGCAGCAGCTCGTCCAAATGCGCCCGTTCCTGGCGTAGATTCTCCTCTGCAGCAAACAGGCGCGTGCGCTCGTCCTCAAAACTACTCAGCTCCTGCAGAGCGCTCCGGTTCTTTTCGTGAGCCGCTTCGTCGTACCCGATGGTCGCCAGTGCATTACTCACAGCATCCAGTTGTGAGCGGATATCCGCCGCCCACTCGACGCTCTCAGTCTGCGCTGCCAGCTCGTCGATACGACCCTGGAGCACCACCGCTTCAGCCGCGGCTTGCTCGGCCTCCTCTCTGGCTGTTTCCAGTTTCGCCTTACGCTGATGCAGATTCGGCAGATTGCCCAGTTGGTTCTCGTACTTTCGAACGTCGCTGCGGTGGGTATTCACGTTTACAGAGACCTCGGCGATCCGTTTCTGTATCGTGGCGACCGTTTGCTCCTTCCGTTCTGTTTCGATCTGCATCTCGTGTAAAAGACGCTGGCGATGGTCATCGGTCAGGTCGCTCCCGCACAAGGGACATTGCGCCTCTGCAGCAGACAACAACGTGCTCTTCTCTGCCACCTCTCTAATTTCGTCCTGCAATCGTGCTAACTGTGCCTCCAGCCGAACGATCTCCTCTCCCTCCAACCTCACCTCCTCCCTCAAACCTGGCAACCGTTCTTCAAGTTCGCTGAGGTTGTTGAGTGGTATTGCGATCTTCTGGAGCTCTTCGTCCCAATGCGCGCGGCGCGCTGCCTTCTGCCCGAATTCCGCAGCACGGCTTTCCAGGTGGCGCCTCTCCGTCAGCAATTCGTGGCGCTTCGCGTCCAGTTGTCCCTGCAGCTCCGTCCTGCGTTGGTTCAGGCGCATGACTTCCTGCAGTTGCTGGTTCAGTTCATCGTGATGTTTGCGAACGGCCATGAGCTCGCGATATCCGCGTTCGATCCGGTCACGTTCAGCCAGGACCCGCTCATAGCCAGCGAGATTGTCCTGGCCAATCTGGATCCGCTGCCGCAAATTCTGAGCCTCACCCTGCAGGCGAGAGATGCGCGTGCTCAGTTCCTCCGCCTGGACACGTTTCGCCTCCAGATCCTGGTGTTCTCTCCGAAGAGCCTGCACTCTGCCATCCAACTCACTCAACTGCTCGTTAGCCTCAGCGACCGTCTCTTCCGCCTGCGCCAATTCTTGTTCATAGACGGGTTGCTGCTCGAGTTCGCGCTCCCAATCTGCGAGCTGGACAGCCATGAGCTTGGCCTGCGCCTCGCGCTCTTTGGCCTGCTCTTTGGCACGCGCTTCATATTCATCGTAGATGGACAATCCCAAAATATCGGCCAGGATATCCTTACGCTGCATGGGTGTCTTTGTCGTGAATTCGTCTGCCCGCCCCTGCAACAAGAACGACGAATTGATAAACGTGTCGTAGTCCATGCGGAGAATCTCGTTGATTCTGGCCTGAGTCTTGCGCAGAGTCGTCTCGGTTATCGGATGAAACACCCCGTCCTGGGCAACTTGCAGCTCCAGCTGCGACTGCCCGCGTTGTCGCCTGTCGCGTTTACGGATGACCCGATACGTCTCGTCGCCAAGCAGAAACTCGAACTCCACCTCCATTTCGATCTCATTGTAGTGGATCAGGTCGTCTGTGCTGGCACGTGCCCTGCCCCACAACGCCCAGGTAATCGCATCGAGTATGGCCGATTTACCATGACCATTCTCTCCGCTCAGACAGGCCAGATGAATGCCAGTGAAATCGAGCGGTTCGACATCTCGATAACACAGAAAATTGTGCAAACGCAAGCGAACAGGTATCATCTTATTTCGATTGCCCCTGCGTCGCCCAACCCAAGCGCGACGCCTCTGCCAACCCCACGGCTGGCCCTCGTAACCACTGCTACCTTCCCAAACAGATCGACCATGCCCCCCCTTGCCACTAGCTGCGTTGGTGATCCGCGGGTAGACTCCGGTCAAGGAGCCGCAAGCCTGTGACTCCCCACGCGAGAACAGCTGCTGCCAGGAATACTACGCCTTGAATCACAGGATCAGTCGCAAAGAAGTTCGACGCCGCACTGATGTAACGGTATTCCGCTGGTGCTTCCAACAGGTAGTGAACGACCGGCATCAGCAGATAGCTCAAGCAGAGACCAGCGATGAACAGCTCGACGCCAGTTGGCGCGGGTTTCCGTCGCCACCGGCGGAGTACGGTCATGAACACCAACCAGATGATGCCGGTCGCGATGGCTCCAGCGGCGATCACCTGCGCGACGGGGACAGAGCCGACCGCGGGTACGCGAATTGCCTGGTCGAGCACCCCGCACTGCGGCAGATCGACGGCCCTCAGCAGGAGCAGGCACGGCATCAGCCCCGCGCCGTCGAGAGCCAGCCAGGCGAGCCCTGCGGGGCGTTCGGCCGCCCACGAGCCGGGTAGCAGGGCAAACACCAGAGCCACGAGCGCCACCAACGCACAGACCAGCGCCAGATCGAGCGGCAGGGTCGGCTGATTGCAACTCATCGTGATGAGCGGAATGCCGATGACCAGCGGCGGCGCGCAGATCAGCCACACCTGCCACCAGCGCGGGGGAACATATCGCCTGTGCCATACCCCGGCAAGCCGTCCCCACAGCCAATTCACGAGCACGGAACCGATCATCACCAGCCCGGCTGCGACGATGCTCGCCATCCAATAGCGGCTCACCGTAATCGCATCGAATGGCATTGCATCGAGATGCCCATACAGGAATATGGTGTAACGGTCGCTTACTGCAAACCAGTAGTAGAACGCACCCAGGATGAACACAGCAATGGGCAGGGCAAAAAACAGCGCTCGTTTCCAACGAACGTCGCACATTATCGTGTTCCTCCAATCGCAGCGCAGAGACAGAGAACCCAAGTGTCTGAGGAATCGATTGCTCTGTGGAGACCACAAGACCAGGGTCACGAAGAACGTGCGCCACCAGGACGCATTACCCAGGCCATCATCGGATTGTAACACAAAGACCTGACCGGTCAAATCACCACACCCGTGATGCCTATGCTGTGATATCCATTCGGAGCGATGGAAGCACCCCCAGCTGGCAGTTTGTCGTATTCTCATACCACCGTTCGGCACGCTGGATCAAGCGAAATCTATTGAGGTATTGACAAAAAAACAAGAGTGTGTTATACTATTCACTAGATGAAAACACATTTCAGTATATAAAAACTATTCCAATGGTAGGAGAGTGATTGAGTTTTGCGAGCCGGCACACGAGAACTGGTTGACAGGGACGCGTTGTTCGGCTCGTTTTTGTTCAACATACACGGAGGGGTTGATTTCTATGGAAAAATTGGACACACTGCAAAAAATCTTGGAATCTGGTGTCGTTGCGATCATGCGCGCCAAGAGCTCCGACCAGTTGCTAGCCGCCGCAGATGCCATTCGTGAGGGTGGCGTCAACGTGATCGAGGTGACGATGACCACTCCGGGCGCCCTGGACGTGATCAGCCGGGCGGTGAGTAAATATGACGAGTCCGTCGTATTTGGAGCGGGTTCCGTGTTGGATCCGGAGAGTGCTCGGGCATCTATTCTGGCCGGTGCCCAATTCATCGTTTGTCCCACGCTCAGCGTCGCGACGATCGAGCTATGCAAACGCTACGCGATCCCCGTCATGCCCGGAGCCTACACGCCGACCGAGGCGCTCGTGGCCTGGCAGGCCGGCGCCGATGTGGTCAAGATCTTCCCGGCGGATATCGGGGGGCCGGCTTACATCAAAGCCATTAAAGCGCCATTGCCCCAGATTCGGCTCGCCCCTGTCGGCGGCGTCAGCCTGGAAAACACCGCGGATTTCATTCGCGCTGGTTCCGCTTGTGTGGGTGTGGGAAGCTCACTGGTCAATCAAAAACTGTTGGACGGCAAGGATTTTGCCACACTGACAGAACTCGCCCGCCGTTTCCGCGCAGAAGTGGAAAAGGGACGCGCCGCTTGAGCGGCAGATAAGGAGCCTTCCATGATAGAACGACACGTCACATTCGACGTCCTCCCCGGCAAAGAACACGAGTTTGAAAAGCTGTTCGTCGAAGCATATCGTCCGGCGATGTCTACTATGCCGGGATTCGTCAAAGTCGAACTCCTCCGCCAGCAAGCAGATCCAACTAAATACCTGATGACAATCCGCTTCGAATCGCTGGAAACCGCCGCCGCATGGCGCACATCGGAAGCACACGAAGCGTTGAAACCCAAGATCAAGGCACTCTATGGCGGGAGTTCTCTACTGGTCTGTGACGTTGTCGCTTGACACCATCCAGCGGCGACGTACTGGGAGATGAAGTGAAACAAAACCGCGAGCCAGAAGAACGATACAATATCCGAGTTTTGGACCGGGCGATCCAGGTTCTATCCGCTCTGTCCGATGGGAAACTGCACACACTGACGAATCTGAGCGAACAGGTTGGGCTGAGTAATAGCACGGCCTTTCGCATCCTGTCGACGCTGTACTACCACAACTACGTCGAGCGCGATGAGCCGACCGGCGCATACAAGTTGGGGCTGGCCTGTCTGGAACTGGCAAGGGCCTACAGCGAAAGCAACGACGTTCGGGTAACCGCACTGCCCGACCTGGAAATGCTCCGCGACGATACCAAGGAAACAGTACACCTGGCCGTGCTGGACAGGAACCAGGTGGTCTACCTGGACAAGTTGCCGGGTCTGCACGCCATCGGCATCATGTCGTCGCAGATCGGAAGACGCGCTCCCGCCTATTGCACCGGGCTGGGCAAAGTGCTGCTGGCCTACCAGGAAGACAAGGCGGGTATTATCGAATACTTCGAGCGCAAGGGCTTCTACCGTTTCACCGACAGCACGATTGGTAGCATCGAAGAATTGATGGCCCAACTGGAAGAGATCCGCAACCGCGGGTATGGCTTCGACGAAGGCGAGCACGAGGCTGAGGTGCGCTGTGTGGCCGTGCCCATTTTCGACATGAGCGGCCAACTGGTCGCAGCAATCAGTGTGTCCGGCCCAAGCAGCCGTCTGTCTCCCATTCGAGACAACCAGCAATTGATCGAGAGGGCCGTGCGGTCCGCCCAGTCCATCTCAGCCAAGCTGGGATATCGCGGAGACAATCAACCGAAACACAAGCCGTAAGCAGACCGATACTTTTGTCGATCAAGGAGGGACCATGCGTAAGATCATCAATCAGCGCCAGAGGGTGCCGGCACCGGAAATCTTGCAGGGGTTCAAGGACTTGCTCAAGATCTACAGCCCATCATGTGTCATCGCCGACGCCCAAGAGCGCGCCGGCGTCATGCACAGTTACATCAGACCACTCATCCCTGAGCTGCGTTTCGCCGGACCGGCCCTGACCATCAGGCTGGAACCGGGTAATCAGGTCGATTGCCTGGATGCGCTACCGGTTGCCCAGACAGGCGACGTCATCGTCGTCGATGCCGCAGGTGAGACAGAAACATCGATTTGGGGCGGGCTCATGTCGGGCCTGTGTAAGATGAAAGGCGTTGCCGGCGCGGTCATCGACGGCGGCATGCGCGACACCGATGAGACGCGTGACATCGGTTTCCCCATCTACTCGAAATCGATCGTGCCGCGTTCGACCCACACGCCCTATTCCGGGCGTATGGAGCCAATCGAGGTGAACGTGACGATTCAGTGTGCTGGGGTCGTCGTCAACCCGGGCGACATCGTGATCGGTGATGAGATCGGCATCGTCGTCGTGCCGATCGATACTGCAGCGGAGGTATTGGAAGCAGCACGCACGCTGGCCGAGAAGGAAGAACAGGCCCGTCAGAAAATACGTGCAGGAAAGACCCTGGAAGAATTATTGGCAGAGTTTGGCCGCTTGTAGAGGTTCGATGCCCGAGCGGCGCATGGACGCTTCGAGTCGAAAGAAAGGATAGGATTATGCCTAAGCTTGAGTCGCAACGAGTTTCCCGATTGCAGCAGTTGATGAAAAAGGAAGGTATGCAGGCTGTGATCTGCCGGCTGCCCGAAAATGTCGTATTGACAACCGACTACTGGCCCCACCACGGCTTCTCCTTCGTCGTACTGCCCCAAGAGGGCAAGCCATACCTCTTTGTGCCTGAGGCGGAAGAGCCGTACGCGAATCCCGATTGGGCCGAAGTGGCGACCTTCGGTTGGGGGTTGCTGAAAGATGCCGATCTCTACGCGCAATATCGCCAGATCCTCACCGCCATGATCGCCAAGCTGAACCTCAAGAAGGCTAAGGTCGGGGTGGAGCAGAGCTTTGAGGTCGTCGCTCCAACCTACCGCTCCGCGGAACCGGTCATCCCCGCAGCCCCGTGGAACAACCTGCTGGACGAATTGTTCTCCGATGCCAAGCTGGTCGATGCTGCCGGCGTCCTGCAGCTCGCCCGCGCGATCAAGGGCGAGTACGAGCTGCAGAAACTGCGCGTCACCAACGAGATTGCCGAGATGGGCATGAACGAGTTTCTGGCGAAGCTCGAACCCGGCATGACCGAAGCGCAGATTGGCGCCATCGTGGAGTACAAGATCCGCGCTGCTGGCCCCGGCTACAAAGGCGCGCGGCTGGTCCGTGCCTCAGCCGAAGTCGGCGGTGGCGTGCTAGACACGCTCAAGAACACCGTGCTCATCCCCTCCAGCGGCTACGTCGTCAAGCAGGGCGATCTCGTGATGGTCGAGCTAGCGACCGTGGTGGATGGTTACTGGTCCGATCTGACCTACATGGCTGTCGCCGGCACTCCCAGCACCCGGCAGCGTGAGGTCTACAACGCCGTGTTGGCAGCGCAGCAGGCCGCCGCCCAGCAGATGCGCAACGGCAGGTCGTTTGCGGACCCGGACAGCGCAGCGCGTGAAGTGCTGACGCAAGCAGGGCTTGGCGACTACTTCGTGCACATCACCGGACACGGTGTGGGCTTCCGTTACCACGAGTTCATTCCTTTCCTGGCACCAGGTCTCGACGACACCCTGGAGACAGGCATGGTTAGCAGCGTAGAGCCCGGCGTGTATATAGAAGACCTCGGCGGCATCCGGATCGAGGATAACGTCGCCGTCGGCGCGGATGGTCCCGTCTTTCTATCAACGCCTCGGAAACCCTGGTAGTTTGCAGGAATCAAGAGCTGCGCTGCTATGACAGAGCGCACAGGTATATCATTTGCGAGGAGGGTTCAAACATGAGGTTTAAGAACAAGGAAGTCGCAATTGTGACTGGTGCAACCAAAGGGATCGGCTGGGGCATCGCCAAAGTGCTCGCCCGTGAGGGTTGCCGGGTCGTCGTGGTTGGTCGGGACGAGGCAGGAGGAGCCAACACGGTCAAGGAGATCGAACAGGAAGGAGGTGAAGCATTTTGGGTCAAGTGTGACGTCTCCCAGGAGGATCAGGTCAAGGCCATGGTGCAGAGTACGCTAGACAAGTGGGGGCGCATCGATGTGCTGATCAACAACGCTGGTCTGGGCGTCTACAAGACGGTCTTGGACACAAGCGTCGAAGACTGGGACCGCTGCATGAACGTCGATCTCAAGGGCGTGTTCCTGTGCTCGAAGTATTGCATCCCGCACATGCTCGCGCTCGGGAAGGGCGCGATCGTCAACATCTCTTCCGTCCATGCCCACGCCTCGGTCAATGGCTGTGCGCCCTACGATGCCGCCAAGGGAGGCGTGACGGCCCTGACCCGCGCCATGGCGATCGATCATGGCCCGACGATTCGGGTGAACGACATCTCCCCCGGCTGGGTCATGACGCCGCTTATCCAGAGCATCTTCGACAGCTATGACGACCCGGCGAAGGCCCAGCGTGATGTCGAAGCCCGCCAAGTCATGAAGCGCATCGGTACCCCGGAAGATATCGGATATGCCGCCGCCTTCCTGGCCAGTGACGA
>ENA-OSEO01003300-OSEO01003300.1-sediment-metagenome-genome-assembly--contig:-NODE-3300-length-19528-cov-4.230528_pt1 | contig 19528 bp, 13 predicted proteins | sample MGYA00237883_ERZ534232 | MGnify/ENA metagenome assembly ERZ534232
AGAAATTACACTATATTTGAGCTTGTCCGCAGGGATGCTCAGTTTTTTGCTGGCATTTTTAACAGCGAGTTCAACATCTTTACCTTCAAATTCCATCTGTGAGGGCATGCCGTTCCTCCCGGATTAAGCTGTTTTTTTGGAAATGTAATATTGCTGTGCCATTGACAGGATGTTATTGACAAGCCAATACAACACCAACCCTGATGAAAAATTAATGAAAATAAAAGTAAAAATAATCGGCATAAACATCATCATTTTGGCCTGGGCCGGGTCGCCCGGCGTAGGCGTCATTTTTTGCTGCAGCAGCATGGACGCCCCCATAACAATGGTTAAAACCGGTATTCCATACGGAGGCTCCATAAAGGGGATTGAAAAACTGAAATTGAACAACCGGTCAGGCGCAGACAGATCGTTGATCCAGCCTACAAAAGGTGCGTGGCGCAGCTCAATGGCCTCATACAGCATGCGGTACAGGGCAAAAAACACCGGAATCTGGGCCACCATCGGCAGGCAGCCGCCCATGGGGTTGATCTTGTAAACCCGGTAAAGCGCCATCACCTCTTCATTCATCTTTTTCTTGTCGTGTTTGTATTTTTGCCTGAGCTCAGTCATCAGGGGCTGAAGTTTTTTCATTTCATTCATGGATTTGTAGCTCTTGGTCCCCAGCGGCCACAGGAGAATTTTAATCAATAGCGTCAGGATAATGATGGCGACGCCGTAATTGGGTATCACCCGGTACAATTGATTCATCAGCCATACGCAGGGTTTGGCGATAAAGTCAAACCAGCCGAAGTTGACGGCTTTATCCAGATCGTTGCCGATCTGTTTTAGTATCTGCATGCTTTTGGGTCCCAGAAACAGATGGTATTCAAACCGCTGCTGGGTGCCGGGGGGTATCACGCTTACCGGTTGACGGTACTGGGTTTCCAACAGATGGTTTTCATTTTGAAAAAGGTGCATGCTGGCCTCAACACCGGTTTGGGGGATAACGCTTTCCATGAAATAGCGATCCTGAACCGCCACCCACTTCAGCGTGCCGGCATAGGTGTTTTTATCTTTAATTTTTTTAATTTCAACATTTTGCAGCTTGTTGTTGATCAACGCACTGGGGCCGTTGAAGCCGTAGCGGCTTTCTTTTTCAGGGATCAATGTCATCAGGGATAACGTCAGGCTGTCTGTTAGGGTTCGGGTGGAAGCATTCCGAATCGTTACCGTCAGTCCGATGCGATAGGTGTCTGGTGAAAACAGGTAAGTCTTTTCAACGGTGATCCCCTCCGCAGTTACATATACAAACGAAACGTTCCGGGGGCTGCCGGTGGCATCGACCGTTTCCGTCGGTGTTTTGGCGGTAAAAATGGCGTTTTCAATACCGCCCAGACTTTTATCGGCAAACCCGGTCAGGATCGTGCCGGAATCCAACCCTGCCGGAATCAGGTTCATGAGGGGTGAATCCTTTTCTACCCGTTCTCGATAGTTTTTCAAAACAAAACTATTAAAAGCCGCCCCTTTTTCGGAAATCTCGGCAATATAATAAGGCGACTGAACGGTAATGGTTTTGGCCTTCGACCGGGGGGTAAGCGTGACGGGTTCCGCTGCAGGTGTCTGGGGAGTGACGATCGGCTCAACCGGTACGGCGGCAGGTGTCGCCGGGGCAGGTTGTTCCGAAAGGGTTGACGGTTTCTGTTGCTGCGTGTCTTTGTCCACGAAAAGCGCCTGCCAGGCAAAAAAAACGAGAAATGAAAGCGCAATGGCAATAAACAAACGTGATTGTTCCATAATTTTCTCCTGCGATTCAGAAGGAATCAATAAAGCTTCCCCTGGTCTATATTAATTGGGGTCATGCAATGCGGGATAATACTTTCGCGGGACGCATCATATCGGATTGCAGGATAGAAAACAGTTGCAATCTGTGGTGTTACGGTTGCACCGGTCAAACGAGAATCAAAAAGAACGGCCATTGCCGCCGGTTAGGGAACCGGGTCGATGCCGCCCGAATGAAATGGGTGGCACTTCAAAACCCGTTTAAGGGCGAGGCAGCCGCCCTTGGCCGGGCCATACCGCACCAGCGCTTCATAAGCATAATTTGAGCAGGTCGGGTAAAAACGACAGGCAGGCGTCAGGACGGGCGACACGATGTATTGATAAATTTTGATAAGCAGTAAAAACAGCCTGACGATGAGTTTGTTAATTACCAAGGTTCCTCGGTATCCTGTCAAAAACATTCTGCAGGGATGAAAGCGCCTGGTCGGAAGTCAGATCGCCGGCTTCTTTTTTGGCGATAATAACTACATCCCAGCTCCCCTTTAATTTATGCCTGTTTAACCGAAAAAATTCACGCGACATCCGTTTGATTCTGTTGCGCACCGGCGCGTTACCAACCTTTTTTGTAACGGTGATGCCAAGACGGGACCTGTTGAAGCGGCCGGGAGCACACGAAGCAATGAAGAGATTGTTTTGAATTTTCGTTCCTGTCTGCTGCAACCGAAGAAAATCGGATCGCTTTAAAATCCTGTCCGTCTTGGTAAAAAAAAAGCGCAAAAGATTTTAGCCCGCTGTACCCCTATATTTAAAGTTTTTGTCCATTCTGCCGCCCGGTTCAATTACTGAAACGGTGCAAAATCCCCGAAAAATTTTTTATGCAAATAAAACAGCCTTTTTCCGGTTCCCGGGAAAGCAGAACCGCATTCCACTTACTCAATATGATGATGGTTCTTTTTAAGCGATTCCCAAAAACAGGAGTTTCCGTTATCGTATAACGGTGCAGCGGTTTATACCGCCAGCCGCTTGCGGCCTTTGGCCCGGCGACGGTTAATGACCCGCCGGCCCCCTTTGGTAGACATCCGTTTTAAGAAACCATGCGTTCGGGCACGTTTTAACCTGCTTGGCTGATAGGTTTGTTTCATATTTAAATCCCCTTACGAGCGTATGTTTATATCTAAGACAACACGTATTAAAAAAAATTAAGGGCAGGCACCGAAATGCCGTTTCAGTCTAACCTTGAAAACTAAACATAAATAGCTTAGGGTGTCAAGAAACAAATTGAGATTCATCATTTCTGGCCGATGAACATTGTTTCATGAATGGGTCATTTCCATGATATCAAACTCTTCCATGTGAAACTGCGGTTCTGGAAAAATTACGATCTGTTTGCCGGTTTTATGTTCCAACGCCGTGATGGCATGATTTTCATCCCCTAGCATCAGCTCAGCAATGTTGGGGTTGACGCGTAATGTCAGCCGGGCGCGTTGAGATTCCAGCGCTTCGCGGCGCAGTTCCCGGTAGATGTTGTAAGAAATCGATTCTTTGGAAATCAAATACCCCTCGCCCTCGCAGTAGAAACAGGGTTCGCACAGGATCCGGTTAAGCGGTTTGCGAATCCGTTTGCGGGTCATCTGAATCAGCCCCAGCTCCGACATGGGTAGGACATTGGTTTTGCTGCGATCCTTTTTCAAGGCTTCGATCAGGGATTGAAAAATTTTTTCCTGATTGCTTTTTTTGCTCATGTCAATGAAATCAATGATAATAATTCCGCCGATATCGCGCAGGCGGATTTGGTAGGCAATTTCCTTGACAGCCTCCAGATTGGTTTTTAATATGGTTTCCTCCAGGTTGTGCTTGCCGACGTATCTGCCGGTATTCACATCAATGGCGACCAGCGCCTCGGTTTGTTCAATCATGAGATATCCGCCGGATTTCAGCCACACCTTTCTTTTCAGTGCCCGCGAAATATCCCCTTCGATATTGTAAACATCAAAGATCGGTTCCGTACCCTCATATAGCTCAACGGAATCTTTCAGGCTGGGGCTGAACTCATCCAGAAACGCGATCACGGATTCGTATCCCTGTCGTGAATCGATAATCAACCGTTCGGCCTCATGAATCAGCAAATCCCGGACGGCCCGCAGGATGACATTGAGCTCTGAGTGCAGGAGCGACTGAGTCGGTGCTGTTTTATATTTTTTTTGGATGTTTTTCCATAAGTTGTTGAGAAATTCCATTTCATACGCCAGCTTCTCAGGCTGGGTACCTTCACTGGCGGTTCTGACAATGTAGCCGAGATGATCCTTTCGAAGGGTCTGAACCAGGTCTTTTAAACGGGTTCGTTCGGTTTCGTCCACGATTCGTCTGGAAATGCCGATGTGATCCGAGTCAGGCACCAGCACCAGGTATCGGCCTGGAAGCGAGACGTAGGAAGTGACCCGGGCTCCCTTGGTGCCCAGCGGAGCCTTGGCGACCTGAACCAGGATTTCCTGACCCTCTTTAATCAGGTCTTCTATGGCAACAGCTCTTTTGTCGAAGCCGCCCGGAGAGGCTTCAGCCGGAATTTCAGAGGTGGCGGAGTCTTCATCCGGCGGCGCTTCATCCAAAGTTTCCGAAGTGAAAAGTTGCTCTTCCATCCTGTTAAAATGATGGCCGCTGATATCATTTACATACAGAAATGCGGCCTGGTTTAAACCGATATCCACAAACGCGGCCTGCATTCCCGGAAGAACCCGCTGGACCCTGCCTTTATAAAAATTACCGGCAATGTTGGACTCATCTTTGCGCTCAATAAAAAGTTCCACAATCGTTCCGTCCTCAAGGAGGGCAACGCGGGTTTCATGCGGGGCAACATTAATAATAATTTTTTTATACATATCAATTTTGTCCCTTTTGTTGTTCCGGATACCTTATACGTCAAGAGACATACCCTTAGCAAATAATATTATCATCTAGTGCGTGCTTATCTTGACACAGCGGGCCTGTTTCAGGGTTTCCGGAGCGATCGCGAAAATCTCAGAAACGACATCAAACGGCCGGAGGGTTTTGCCGGGATCTGATTTAAGCGTCAGCTGGAGTTTGTCATCTGAAAGCAGCGCTATAGCCGCAACCGCTTCTTTCAGATCGATGTGTTTCAGCTTTCCCTTGCGGTTAAGCCGTTTAAAAATTACTTCGGACTGAGCCTTAAAATAGTGTAACTTTGCTTTTTCAAACGTGCCGTCTTTGAGTGTCAGCTGATATGTAATCGATTGATGCGCAAAACGGTCGGTTTTTGCTGCGATCGGCCGACAAGCCCGTACTTCAAGGCCTTCAGGAAGATGTGAATTAAGGGTTGCTGGAACCTCAAGCGGATTTAAGGTCGCCGGAACCACTGCGTACATGGCTTCTTCCAGACTTTCAAGGCCGATGGGCAGCGAATCTTCAAAAGAAATTTTCGGCATGGGGTGAAAGCCCTGGGAGTATTTCAGCGGCAGATTGGCGCGTCGGAAGGCGCGCAGAAAGATGTTGACCATTTCGAGATGTCCGAAATATCTGGCCGTTCCCATTTTAACGTAGGTCAACCGGATGCGCTGAAACTCCGATGGGTCGGCTGGGGCGTCCGGACCGGGTGTGGCCGGGGGCGTCGGGCAGGTTTTAAAAACGATCGGGGCCACCCGATCAAAATCGCAGACACCGCAGTTGTTGCAAACTCCATTGCGGCAGTCCGGGGTCGGCTCAGCCGCAAGTGCCCTTTGCCGCTCCGCCCTTAAATATTCCTTTGAAACACCGCTATCGATGTGATCCCACGGAAGCGGTTCATCCATACTCCGTGGACGAGAGGTATAGAAATCGGTATCCGTTTGAGTGTCTTCAAAAGCCTTCTGCCAGGAATGAAATTGAAACTGATCACTCCAGCCGTCAAACCGACACCCCCGCCGGTAGGCGGCCGTCAGCAGTCGGGACAGACGTCGATCGCCCCTGGACCAGATTCCCTCGAGGAAACTGACCTCCGGATTCTGCCATTTAAAATTGATACCGGGCAGATGGAGCTGCTCCTTGAGCATCCGGATTTTTTCTTTGGATTCGGCCAGCGGCAGCTGCGACGCCCATTGAAACGGGGTGTGGGGCTTGGGTATAAATGTGGTGATGCTGACGTTGATGGCCCCTTTGCGCTGTTTTAGGCCCTTTGGCGGTTTAATTGCGCGCAGCGCCTTTACCAGTTCAACCAGTTCGTGCAGGTCCGCATGGGTTTCAGTGGGAAGGCCGATCATGAAATATAATTTAATGACACCCCAGCCCAGACCGAAGGCGTCCTTTACCGTACGGATTATTTCCTCTTTTGAAATGTTCTTATTGACGACATCTCTGAGGCGCTGGCTGCCGGCTTCCGGTGCAATGGTAAATCCGGTTTTGCGGACGCGCCGGATCAGTTTCATCAACTCCGGAGTCAGGGTGCCGGCCCGAATCGAAGGAAGGGAGATGGCGGTGTGGTTCCGCTGGCAGCGATCCATCAAAAGCTGCAAAAGGGTTTGGATGCAGCTGTAGTCACCGGTACTCAAAGAGAGCAGCGATAAATCTTCATACCCGGTAGCCGCCAGCGATGCTTCAGAAAGCGCAGCCAGCGTATCGGTTTTTCTTTCGCGAACCGGGCGGTAGGTCATGCCGGCCTGGCAAAAACGGCAACCCCGTGTGCAGCCCCGTGAAATTTCCAGTCGTAAGCGGTCATGAACCGGCCGGCTGAAGGGGAGAATCGGCCGTTGGGGAAAAGCGGCCGCATCTAAATCCTTTACAATGGCGCGGCGGACGGTTTTATAATCCGGAAATTTGGCCGTCAGGGTTTGAAATCCGGATGGTTCGTATACTGGGGAGAAAAAAGAAGGTATATATACGCCAGCGATTGCAGACCATATTTTGAAAAGCGTTTGCTTGTCGCCGGAGCCCCCGTCTTTCCACGAAAGCCATGCGTCGGCCATTTCTAAAACAGCTTCCTCTCCGTCTCCCACCAGAATGGCATCAAAAAAATCAGCCACCGGTTCCGGGTTTGCCATACTGGGCCCACCGGCGATAATTATCGGAAGGGATGGGTCCCTCTGGGAAGCAAGAAAAGGTATGCCGGCCAGATCCAGCATGGCGAGCATATTGGTATAATTGAGCTCGTAGAGAAGGCTAAAGCCGATGATATCAAACTGTCGGAGCGGACGCCCGCTTTCAAGGGTTTGCAGCGCAATGCCGGATGATTTTAAACGCGCCGCCATGTCCGGGGCCGGCGCGAAAACTCGCTCAGCAGCAATATGCAGCGGCCGGTTCAAAATGTGGTAAAGTATCTGAAGGCCGAAGTGGGAAGTGCCGATTTCATATAAATCCGGAAAGGCCAGAGCAATTTTCAGCTTTACCCGGTCAAGATCTTTGTGAACGCTATTTACTTCCGAACCTAAATACCGGCTGGGCTGTTCCACCAGCGGCAGGATATCTTCAATAGGGGTGTTTTTCATGATCTATGAGTTTCCGTTCAATCTGTAAGTGCTTTACTTGGTCATCATAAAGCCCCTAAAAGGGAACGTGATGGCCCTAAGCGCACGTTTCTGATTTTACTTGCCTTAGGCACGAATAGCAGGGATTTAGGTTAAAATAAAGAATTTGATATTTTTTCTCACATTCAATTGCAGTTGCGATAAACAATTTGATGATTTATGGTTAAATGTAAAAGCTGAATTTGCCGGCCGATATTCGTCAATGACAAAGGGAACCCATAATTTCACAGAAGAAAGCGTTTATCATATGAAATCGCTAAAATTAAATGCTCCGGCCAGTTTTACGATGGGGATCGCCATGGCGCTGATTATAAGCGGTTTAGCAACCGCCGCCGACACGGCATACCAACGTGAAACCCCTGTCGTTAATGCCGTCCGTAAGGTCAGCCCGGCGGTTGTAAACATAAGCTCCCGGTATGAAGTACGCAAGCGTGCCAATCCCTTTTCCGGGTTCGGGATGGACCCTTTTTTTGATTCATTTTTCAAAGACTTTTTTGATCCCGGCCTGGAGCAGCACTACCAGCGCAGCAGTCTGGGTTCGGGCGTAATTATTGACGGCCAGCGGGGTTTTATTCTGACCAATGCGCATGTCATCGAAAAGACGGGGACGATCAAGGTGGTGTTAAACGATGAGCGCGAGTTTGAGGCTCAAATTGTCGGTACGGATCCCGACTCTGATTTGGCGGTGTTGCGGATTAAGTCGAAAACGCCCCTGCCGGCCATTGAAATGGGAAATTCGGATGATTTAATGATCGGGGAGACCGTGATCGCCATCGGCAACCCTTTCGGGTTTTCCCATACCGTCACAACAGGCGTCATCAGCGCCCTCGATCGAAGCATTCGTACGGAAGACCGCGTGTTTCAGGACTTTATTCAGACCGATGCTTCCATCAACCCCGGAAACAGCGGCGGTCCTCTGCTGAACATCAACGGGAGTCTTATCGGAATCAATACGGCCATCTATGCCAAGGCGCAGGGGATCGGATTTGCCATACCCATCAACAAGGCCAGGCGAATCATCACCGACCTGATCCGGCACGGCGAAGTGGTTCCAGCCTGGATCGGCGTTGTTATTCAGGATATCGATAGTCAGCTTGCAAAATATCTCAATATCCCGGAACACAGAGGCGTGCTTGTCAAGGAAGTGGAAAAAAACAGCCCGGCCAGAGCGGCAGGAATCCGGGAGGGCGACATTGTTCTGTCGGTGGGGAACAAAAAACTTCAGAGCAGTCAGGATTACCAGTCTGCGATGAGCGATTTTGCCAGCGGCGACACCATAAAAATGGATTTGCAGCGCGGCGGCAAAGAGCAGCGTGTTTCCGTCAAGGTGGCTGTCTTTCCTTTGGCGCAGGCAAAGGTCCTGGTCGGCAAGCTGTTGGGGGTGCGCGTGGAAAATATAGACGCCGGCGCCCGCACCCCATACCGGACGGCGGCTACGGAAGGGGTGGTCATTTCGGAGCTGCAACCACAATCCTATCTTGCGCGGATTGGGGCACGGCCGGGGGATGTGATTCGCCAGATAGACGATATCTCCATCAAAGACATCAAGGATTTTGAAAAGGCGATGGTGAAATATCGAAACAAGGCTTCTATTGTAATGCTGCTGCAACGGGACAGTGAGCTTTATTATATTACAGTGAAATTATGAGGAATGTATGAAACGCATTAAAATATCTCGCCTGCTGCAGGCGGAAACCCCTGCGGCAGAAGTTCTGATTAAAGGCTGGGTAAGAACCCGGCGGGATTCAAAAGAATTTTCTTTTATTGAAGTCAATGACGGCTCCTGTTTAAAAAACGTGCAGGTGGTTGCCGCAAGCATGCTGAACAATTATAAAGAGGTCGCCAAACTGACAACCGGCTCAGCCGTCGCCGTTAGCGGCAAGCTGGTGGCGTCACAGGGGGCGGGGCAGCGCTGGGAAATTCAGGCAGACCGGGTGGATGTGTTGGGACTGGCGCCGGAGTCGTTTCCGCTCCAAAAAAAGCGCCACAGTGACGAGTTTTTAAGAAATATAGCCCACTTACGTACCCGTACGAATAAGTACGGGGCCATCTTTCGCATTCGTTCGGCGCTGTCTCATGCCATTCATCGTTTTTTTCAGGACAGAGGCTTTTTCCATATCCACACGCCCATCCTTACCGGTTCGGACTGCGAAGGAGCCGGAGAGTTGTTTAAGGTGACAACCTTAAATTTGGCCCATCCGCTCGTTAAGGAAGGGCAAGTCGATTTTACCCAGGATTTTTTCGGCCACCCGGCCAATTTGACTGTTTCCGGCCAGCTGTCAGCAGAAATGTTTGCGCTGGCCCTGGGCGACGTCTATACCTTTGGACCGACCTTTCGGGCTGAGAATTCAAATACACGACGCCATGTGGCTGAATTCTGGATGGTGGAGCCGGAAATGGCATTTTGTGATCTAGAGGGAAATATGGACCTGGGAGAAGCGATGATAAAAGAATTGACGGCCGCCATCCTAAAGACATGTTCGCAAGATTTGGACCTTTTTGTTCGGTTTGTGGATAAAGAGTTGTTAAAGGTTCTGGAACATATTGTTTCTTCAGAGTTTGTACGCCTGCCCTATCGTGAGGCGGTCGATATTTTAACCGGGGCCGGGGAAAAATTTGAATTTGAAATATCCTATGGTAAAGATCTGCAGTCGGAGCATGAAAACTTTCTGACGGAACAGCATTTTAAAAAACCGGTGATCATTTATGATTATCCCAAAGAGATCAAACCGTTTTACATGCGCCTGAACAGCGACCATGCCACCGTGGCGGCAATGGACGTGCTGGTTCCGTCCGTGGGTGAAATCATCGGCGGCAGCCAGCGGGAAGAACGCCTGGAAGTTCTGGAGGCGCGCATGGACGAGGCCGGCCTTCCCAAAGCGGACTACTGGTGGTATCTGGACTCGCGACGCTACGGGACGGTTGAACACAGCGGATTCGGCATGGGGTTTGAGCGGCTGCTGATGCTGCTGACGGGCATTCGCAATATCCGGGACGTGATACCCTTTCCGAGGACGCCCGGCAGCATCGAATTCTGAGAGGGGGGAAAAATGCCGATACTCTTAGGCGCCATCGGCGACGATTTTACCGGGTCCACGGACCTGGCTCTGATGTTGTCCAAAAACGGCCTGCCGGCCGTTCAATATATCGGCGTACCCGCCGATTCAACCGCAGCCGCGGATCTGCCGGCAGCAGTCATCGCCCTGAAATCCCGAACAGCGCCGGCGGCGGATGCGGTCTCCCAATCACTGGCGGCCTGCCGCTGGCTTCTCAGGCAGGGCGCCCGGCAGATTTTCTTTAAATACTGTTCGACTTTTGATTCTACTGAAAAAGGAAATATCGGTCCGGTGGCCGAGGCACTGCTCTATTATCTGGGGGATACGGTAACGGTCGTCTGTCCTGCCTTTCCGGCCAATCACCGTACGGTTTATCAGGGCCATTTGTTTGTCGGCGACCGACTTCTGAGCGAGTCAAGCATGCGGCAGCACCCCCTGACCCCCATGACGGACGCCAACCTGGTTCGATTTTTGGGTCGGCAGCTCAAACAGCCGGAGTCGGTGGGGCTGATTGCGTTTCAAACCGTTGAAAAAGGTCCTGAGGCCATTCAGGAAAAATTAAACGTTTTAAGTGGCCAAGGCGCCCGGTTTGTCGTGACGGATGCAATGACCGAGAAACATTTGATGGATATCGGGTCGGCCTGTGGAGGCATAAAGCTGGTCACCGGCGGATCGGGCGTGGCCCGGGGTCTGCCGGTCAATTTCCGTAAAGCCGGTTTATTGCAGGAGGAGAGGGGACTGGCAAAGCTGCCGCGGCTGGAGGGGCCGGCAGCGGTTATCGCCGGCAGCTGCTCGGCCGCAACCCGCGGGCAGATTCGCCATATGGCCCGGGTATTTCCGGCTTGTAAAATTGACCCCGTCCGCCTGATGCGGGGCCGGCAGCGGGTGGAAACAGTGGTTCGCTGGGCCGGTGAGGCCATGGCCAAGGGACCGGTTCTGATTTATTCTTCTGCTGAACCGGAAGATGTCATAAACGCCCAGAAACGTTTAGGCACGGCACGGGCCGGTGAGATAATTGAGCAGGCTTTTGCGGACATAGCCCGGGAGCTGGTGACGGGAGGGGTAAAAAAACTGGTCGTTGCCGGCGGTGAAACCGCCGGAGCGGTGGTGGCCGCCCTGGGCGTTGAATCGCTTTATATCGGACCGGAAATCGAACCGGGCGTGCCCTGGACTTTTTGCATAAAACCCGAGACCATCTGCCTGGCGCTCAAATCCGGCAACTTCGGCGGTGAAAATTTTTTTGAAAAAGCGCTAGCGATGCTGCCCTGATAGGGATGCTTCCTGAAAAGCCCGAGTTAAGGTGAGGGAAAATTTTTATTCGTGGATGCCGTCAATATCCCGGATGAACGTTCCTTTGGGCGTGATCACGTGGATGAAATGACTGCGGCAGGTTATTACGTTTTCATTTCGCATCAGGAAGTTTTTGGCCGCCGTGAAACTGGAAGCCTCAAAAATCTGGTAATATTTGGTTTCGGTCGGGGTTATTTCGTAATATTCCTTTTGTAGGACAACCTCGTCGGCTTGTGAGTGGCTTTTAAAGCGTTCGTAGGTTTCCGGCCGTAGCTGGTTGCGGTACTGACCGCAGCGGGAAGAGAATTTTTCGGTAGCTTCGGACCAGATCTGAAAGCTGAGCTTTTCTCCGGCCAGAAAGACTTCATAGCGGCCGTCCATGGCGCGATGGCATCCCATGGTGATCGGCTCGGTACAGACCAGATGACCGGTATCTTCGGCCTGATGAATACAGCTAACGGACAGCAGCGCTTCGACGGCTTGCAGCTCGGTGTCGAAAACATAACGCAGAAAAGGGACGGTTGGACGCCATTTCTCATATTCGGACCAAATGTCATTGGCCTGACTGAGCCGGTGGATACGAACGGCCTGGTTATCTTTTTCATAAAATACCCCGGCCGTTTCATTCCCGATAGGGTTTTCAGGTAAAGATGTGGTTTCTTCAACGGCATCGACGGGTGACCGAATTGACGAGTCGGCTGATCCGGGAGGTGTTTCCTCTTGGGACAGATCGGTTCGTTTGCTTTTTTCTCCCAATTTAAGCAGTCTATTGAAAGGCATATAATTATTTTGAATGATGCCCGCTTAGTCAATCTTATCGGATTTGGCGGGCGGTTCAATGTTTCTCCACAGATATTGCGCGTATTTAAAGTAGCCCTGTACATTGTTCAGGCGGGCATCGATATGGGATTCTACAGGCATAATGTTGCCGGCAATCAGCGGCTGTAAAAATTTAGCCAATTCCACAGCGCCGCCCCCGCTGATAACGATGGCATCAATATCCCAGTCATCGGCCCATAGCCGGGAGGCATCACTGGCAATGATGCCGGCAGCGTGGGCGAACACCGCGTCTTTGAACTTTGAGATGTTATACTCTTTGCCCCGGATCTTGATGATACCCGTTCCGACGGCATTGTAAAGGCGGTACAGTTCAATGTTTACCTTGCTTTCTTCCCGGAGCTTTTTGGCTATCACGCTAAAACTTTTGGCAATTCCGGTATCGGTGGTGCTGCTGCCCCGTTCGACATATTGCAGACCGTCAAAAATACAAAAATCAGTGGTTCGAAAACCGATGTCGATGACGCCGATTTTTTGTTTGGCCAGTTCGCGGGTGGTAATCTTTCCGGTTTCGTTCATAAGGACGTTAAAAATGCTGCCAAGCGGCTGCGGGATGATGCGCAAATTATTGATATGAATACGCCGGGTTTCACTGGAACCATCGTTTTTTTGAAAGGTGATCTCATGACTTCCCTTGAGCATCTTAGCAAAGCGCTGGTTATACTCGCGGTAATACCCCACCGGGAGTCCGGTCACAATGTTTACCGGGGCATAGGTGTCGAAAAGATAGCCCATGGCGGTCAGGGCCAGAACTTTACAAAAGTCTGTCAGAAGCCTTTCCTGATCCAGGGTAAATTGCCGCGTGTTGGAGTGCTGTTCGGCAAAGTCCCCCACAAAATAACTTTGACCGTCCAGCAACACATGCATGCAGGGACCCGCTTCGCTTTTGACGATCGGCAGGCTGAACTGGATATCTGCGGCTTCCCCCAGTAGGGATTTAAACAGTACAAATTCTTTGCCATTCGTGGCCTTGGTAAAACCGAATCCGATATCAATCCCGGCGACTTCCATTTAAGCTTCCCCCGTTTAGATAAAAGAATTAGTGCTTACGGCCTCTATCCGGTGATGCAAAAAACCGGTGACCGGAGACTGCTTGAGAGACCCTATGTTGCGATAATTAAAAGATAAAATATCAAGAAAGCCGGAAAGTGTCAATGGACATTTAAACTTCATGGGAAGGTTGATGAATTTATTCAGAGTCTTTCGTGGGATAAAGTTCTTTTACAGTTAAGGGGATTTATAATATCATATCCGATCATTTTTGCAATGCTGCAGAGGTTTTTATCAGACGCCACAAACGCCCAATTTTTTTCGGATATCTGACTATAAGTGCCGAGATGCAGGGCATCCAGGGTCTTGAGCCCGTGACTTCTGCCATGATTTTTTATAAGAAGCGCCGCTTCTTCAAGAACAGCATGTCCTAGTGGTTCGATGTTGAAGCGCTCAATCTGGATTTCAAAAGAATTAACCGCCGTATTTAACCGCTTTTCTTCGAGTTCATTGTTGCGGAATCTCCTGAAAATTGCACTTAAAAATGCCAGGCGTGCGAGCTCTGAAATCCAGACCTGATTATTCCCGTCAAGGATAAGGTCTGTCACTGCATCGGTCCCTTCTTCTTCATGGAAGAACTTTACCAGCGCCGACGTATCAAAGAATAAGTTCATATCCTGTCTTCTCTTTCCTGTATAATATCATCCGACAGTGACCCCCTGCGCTGTTTCAATGCTTTCCTCACATTGATATAATCGGCAAGGGTTTTATTGCTTTTTTCGGTCTGTTCCGTTCGCTTTAGCTCGACTATCAGATCATATACCCTGGCCAGTGCCTCAGGTTTGAGTTCATCCAGTTTTTTTATTGCCTGCTCTTTCAATTTCATCAGAAAATCACCTCCTTCATTCATCATATGCGTATGCTTGCAAGACTCATTTTTTTACAATCATACCCTGAACGTTTCCATAAAACAATGAATACAATCAGGAATCTTATCTTTTCCACGGGAACCAAGTTATAACCTCTTAGCCATTCGATGCAATCACAATACTGTTAGAAAACGATACATCACAGTTTCAAGCATTTAAATGATTGTCGAATCAGTTCAATTGCTTTGAAAATTCTTTGAGATGTCGGTCGATCTCGCTTTGTATTCGTCTTTTAACGGCATCGATGGTCAGATTTGATCGGCCGACTTTCAAAGCATCGGCAGCGCGGCAGGCGGCATCCAGCCCGGCAGATACCAGCAGTATGGGTACGGTTGGACTTGTGACCTCTCCGACCCGGGGTGTTGGAATGTCGAACAAGGTTTCATTCCTCAGTTGTTGCAATACCGGCACCGGCAGTTTGGTTACCAGCAACTCATCGCGCTCTCGGATCAGGGCGTCCATATGGTTGACTGTTGTCCAAAAATTTTCGGTGACGGCCACATCAAATGGCGGCAGCAACTGGTTGATTACGAGCAGATCCAATAAAGCCTGAGCATGGGCTGCGCGTCGATTGTCTCTTTCCAGTCTGGCCACCGCACGGGTCGGATCAAACTCTCTTCGCATGAGGTCATGGAGTTTCGCTTTTGCATCGGCCACGGCCGTTTCATCCAGAACCGTTGTTTCGTCCAGGACCAGGCCTTTCAGATCCTCCCAGCCGGTGACCAGCCGCACCGTCCGCCGCCCGTCCGGCTCAATGCAGGCCGCCGCATACCCCACTAACGCAGCATGGGTTTCGCTTGCCGCCTCGGCTATCCGCATCACGCACGCCGGCTGGTCGAACTCATCAAAAAGATGCAATAGGTTATCAAAAACCTCATCGCCATAAGAAGCAAAATGAAGCGGCCTGGTGTTGTCCGCCAAACCGTGCTCATAGAGGGAGCGATCCAGCGACAGGGGCGTGCCTTCCGGCACGCTGTCCACCCCTCTGACAGTCAGTTTTTGATGAGGTTCATTAGATACGGTACAGCCAAGATCCCGCAGATATTTGGATTGGGTCAGTGCCTGCCATATGGCGGCAAGTGAAACCGGCAAAGGCTGCGATAAATATTGTTCTTTCAGGCGCATGTAGATGTCGTATAGATCGGCGGCCGGAATTTCCATGCTTTCGCTGCGACGGCGCTGGATTTCAAGCTGCTCCCGGGCGCGCTGTTCCAATTTTTCGGGTGTGAGGCTGCCCGAAGCCAGTTCGTTGAATTCTTCACTGGTTACCGGCAGCATGGATACCTGCTGAGCGCCGACCACATACCCGGCCTGCACCAGGCGTTTCAGCAGCCGATCATAGACGATCTGCTCGGCTGAATCCGCGTAGCACAGATTCAATACATAAACCTGATCGTATTTCTGACCGATGCGGTCAATGCGGCCGATGCGCTGCTCGACCTTCATGGGATTCCATGGCAAGTCGTAGTTAATCAGAAGATCCGCCGTTTGCAGATTAAGACCTTCGGCCGCCGCGTCGGTGCAGATCAAAACATCGATTTCACCTCGCAGGAAACGATGCTTGATTTCATCGCGTTCCGTACCGCGCAGCATACGGGTGCGCGGATCGGTGTACTGGCCGCCCTTTTCCGAATACGTTCCGATGAGCATGGCGGAATTTATCTGCCGCAGCCTTGCCACTAGGTCTTGAAGCGTATCGTAAAATCGTGTGAAAATCACCGTCTGGCGGATACGGCCTCCGGTTTCCCGGCGCTGGTTGAGAACTCTGAGCAGTTCCTGCATTTTGAGTGGCGCTGCCGAAAGATCTTCCAAACCTTCGAGCATCTCTTTCAGGCGTTCCCGCTCCCAGCAGAGGTCTTCCGGCGTTCGGTCCTTCAGCAGTTCGTCAAGGATGCGCTCATCGGGATCTTCGCCTTCTTCGAGTTCAAGCTCCAGCTCATCGATTTCGTCTGAAGAGAGATCTTCTGCTTTCATCTGATAGCTGAGCGTTGCAGAAACGCGCTCTAAACGTCGCCCCAGGGTTTCCCGGATGGCGAACATGCTGGAGGCAAGTCGCAGCCTCAAAAAACTCAGATAGAAACCCAGGCTTGCGCGCCAGGTATTCCCATTGGCATGTTCGGCAATTTTAGCGGTTAGATCCCGACAGTAAGCTTCAATCTCTTCGTAAACGCGTTTTTCAAGATCTTTCAGAACGATTTTCGGAATCGGCAGGATTTGTCTACGGGCCAGTTTGGCAGCGAGCTTATTGTTGGCCTGATAAATTTCTAAAAGGGGGCGACCGTGGCGCAGCATGACTCTTGATAGCGGTGAAGCGGAAAAGACCAGCCGAAGGATGTTGCGCCGGTCCATACCATGGGGCGCAGCGCCTTGCTCCAGCCATCTTCGCGCGGGCATGCGTATGCGGCCATCGATGACCGAGTTCTGTAAATAGAACCATAAAAAAGGATCTTGCCGCTCAAGAGCAGATATAGCTCCCTTAAGCAGATCCCACCGGGAAGAATCGATATCGGTTCCGCGAACCAGGGCGCCAAGAGCTTCGTAGTAAGCCCATGTCAGTGAAGGGTCAAACTGAAAGCAGCCGACGCGATCGGTCAATGCCAGGAGGTCGAAAACTTCGATCCAGTCAAGCTGCATGGGCGTGGCGGTTGCCATCCACAGACAGGCGGTTTTTTTTCGCAGGGAATCCTGCATGACGCGGTAAAGATTGCCGAACTGCAGATGCGAGCGGGCGCCGTTTTTCGGGTTGCGCCTTCGGGCATAATGGGCTTCATCCACCAGGGCGATGTCAAAGGGCGCGGCAGCCCGCAGTTCAGTCTGCCGATCTTTTCGGCTGAGGAGCCCGGTGGACACGATGCACAGGTCCAGTGCGAACAAACTTTCGGAAACTGTTGTTTCCTCAAGCGGGCAAATGATTTCATGGCGCACCGCTGCGCCGGTCAGCGCCCGGCTAAAGGGCAGGAAAAACTTAGACGCCATTTCCCGCTGCCACTGCCGGGTCAGGGCTGCTGGCGGCGATATGAGCACCCGCCTGGCCAAGCCGCTTAAGACCAGTGAGCGCATGGCAAGACCTGCCTCGATTGTTTTGCCAAGGCCCACCTCGTCACAGAGCAAAAAACTGTAGGGCCAGGTTTCCACCAGCCGGCGGGCCACCACTTCCTGGTGAGGCCAGGGCTCCACCGGCGCGGTGTACATGCCCACGTATCTGCCCCCCGGCATCTGCGGCCCGTCTTTGATTACTGCAAATTGCAGCCTTTCCATTGCCGCCGGTGGTTCCACTTCAGGCCGTATGGCCGAAGAGCCGTCTATTTCAAGCGGCCGAGATACGCTTTGGCCTATTGTGATCAGCCGGTTTTGAACCGCCTCGGGCAGCGTCAGCACCCGCAGATACGGATGATTGTTGTTCCACAAGGCTTCAAAAACCGTTTGGGCTTCGTCTGTGCGACAACGTTCGATGCTGCCCCACCAGTCGGCATGCACGTCGATATTTTCGGCATTTTGCACCAGGGCGGTTCGGGACTCGTTTAACGATCCACTGATATAAAGGCGGTTACCGTCCGTATCCGCAAAAACGGCTCACTTTTCATAAACATAACCATCGCTGATGTCGGTAAAGGATAAAGGGCTTGCGGTTTGTCCCTGCACGCGGAAAGCCACGCGTACATCCAGAACCCCCCGGGCAACCATCCAGGCCAACAGTTCAACCCCGTTTTGCACATCCGCTGGCCACTGCTCGCTGCAGTCTAATTCCCGGATGAGCCCTGCTTCCAGCCGCTGCCGGTCGCCCGCAAGTATGGCAGCAACGTCATCGGGCTCTAGATCGGCGCCGACCACAAGGCGCATGCGGCCGCCTGCTGCCGCAAAAGCCGAAAATCCCTGGGATGCAGCCGCCAGCGAGGAGGAACGGAAATAACCGGCCACCCGGTCGTAGCGCACACTCGATCGCAAAGCCGGTATGTAAAAATCATGCAGGATATTAACCGGGCGCCCATCCGGATTTGCTGCAGAAGTTTTGTAGGAATATTGCCAGGAAAACGATTTAAAATTTTTGGGATTTTGCGTTTGCATGACAATTCCTATTGCCCCGGTTCTATGGTTTTCAGCAACTCCCGGCCCCTTGAACCCGACCGGCATTTTTGTTTGCTGCTGGTCGGTTTGTCCGGAATAGTCCGTTCGATTATTTCTGCGTCAAGCAAAGGACGGATATAATTTTTTTGGAATGTTTTCCAATGCTTCAGCCCAAGCAGTTCCATTATTTCAGATGCACTGCGCGGCGGTCGGCAAAAAAGCAGGACTTGTGCGGTGACTTGTGCGGTCAGCCACTCAAAATGCTGCCCAGCATCTTACAATATCATTATTTCATTATCTTTTTTTACTGGTGCGCTGACTTGTGCGGTTGGTTCATTTTTCCGTCCAGTCCTTGCAAAGGACTTCCGCTTGTTCTAAAACAAGCTCCGTTGCATGAGCCTGCTTATCCGGCGGGTAGCCGTATTTTCGGAGGATACGCTTAATAATCACCCGCATCTGGGCGCGGACATTTTCCCGGACGGTCCAGTCGATGGTGATGCTGTTGCGAACCGCCCTGACGAGTTCTTGAGCGATCAGTCGAAGTGTCTCATCGCCGAGAACGGCCACTGCGCTATCGTTGACCTCCAGCGCATCGTAAAAGGCTACCTCGTCATCCGTAAGCCCCAGTTTTTCTCCTCGTTGGTTGGCCTCACGCAGGTCCTTTGCCAAAGCTATCAATTCTTCGATCACCTGTGCTGTCTCAATGGCCCGGTTTTGGTATTTCTTGATCGCATTCTCAAGAAGCTTTGCAAACGAGCGGGCCTGTACCAAATTCTTTCGCCTGCGTGCCTTGATTTCGCCTTCCAGAAGCTTGCGGAGCATTTCGACCGCCAAGTTCCTTTGCGGCATGCCACGCACTTCCGCCAGGAACTGATCGGACAAGATCGAGATGTCCGGCTTCTTCAGCCCGGCGGCCGCGAAGATGTCGATAACCTCATCGGTCGACACCGCTTTCGAGACGATCTGCCGGATGGCAAGCTCTATCTCTTCCGGGCTGCGGCGGCCGTCGCCCGTGCTCTTCGTCAGCACGGACCTCACAGCCTGGAAGAAGGCCACGTCGTCCCGAATCTCCATCGCCTTCTCATGCGGT
>ENA-OSEO01003302-OSEO01003302.1-sediment-metagenome-genome-assembly--contig:-NODE-3302-length-19512-cov-10.551171_pt1 | contig 19512 bp, 24 predicted proteins | sample MGYA00237883_ERZ534232 | MGnify/ENA metagenome assembly ERZ534232
TTCCTGTCAGAACAATGGAGAATACACCCTTTTATTTTTTACCTCAAGATTTTTACACAGAAGATTTTACGCTACCTTAATCTTTTTAAATTGCGACTCCTTCCTAACCTCATTCAAACCCTTGCCGGTTATCATTTTAAAATCCCTTCCGAATTGCTGATACTGGCTCGGGGTCATATTCATAATAGTCAATATCGTCTATTGACATTATTATAGCACTATTGTATTATGATTACAATGGTGTAGTAATTATACAAATAAGGAGGTTTATAAATGAATTTTAATACAAAAATTATATCTGAAATCACGGGGTTAAGCATGAGACAGATTGACTACTGGGATACAACTCATTTCATAAAACCTTCTATAAGTGATGCGAAAGGACGTGGATCTGTAAGACTTTACTCTTTTATAGATCTTATTCAATTGAAAGTTGCTAAAACCTTAATGGAGAAGGGTATTAGTTTACAAAAAATAAGGAAGTCAATCAATTACCTCAAAAAGAATATGCCTGAAGTAGAAAAACCCCTTTCTGAACTCAAATTCTTAACTGATGGAGAAACTATTTTTGTGCTTACTAAGGATAGAAAGACAATAATTGAAACTCTAAAAAACGGTCAGCTTGTCTTCTCAATTGCCCTGGGCAGGATTATCGAGGAGCTTAAAGGGGAAGTCTCAACTTTGCAGAAAGAGAAGATATATAAGGTTACCGTCAAAGGGAAAGTATATTCTGTAATCCTTCATCCTGACATACAAGATGGTGGTTACTGGATAGACTGTCCTTCCCTTCCCGGATGCGCCTCTCAGGGTGATACGGTAGAAGAAGCCCTTGAGATGATAAAAGATGCTATCAAAGGGCATCTTGATGTATTAAAGGAAGAAAAGAAACTTAAAAATGTATCATGAGCAGCCTTCATAACCTGAAACCTGACGCTTATGAGTCTGGAGACCTGAGAAGGGCTTCTGAAAAGGTATCCATGATGTACCAAAATACAAAAGACAGACTCGAAACAGTTACAAATGGTTGCAAAACGGCTATAAACAACCTTACAGAGGGGTTGCAGGAGAAGGCTTACAGTGACGCAACACACTGATTTTACTAAGAAAAAGCTGGCGCGCCCAGGAGGATTTGAACCCCCGACCTGCGGATTCGTAGTCCGTCGCTCTATCCATCTGAGCTATGGGCGCATCAGATATGTAATGTATCATAAAAATCCTTGAATTATCAAACCTTTCAGCTTCTCTACCCATTGATTGAAACTCCATAAAATTAATTGTTAACTGCTGAAATTGTGCGCTTTTAAATGTTGTGACTTTCGAAATGCTCGTGCTAACAATATATTATTTGAATCCAGGATAAGGCTTCAATGAAGTGAGGCAGGTAATATTTTACCTGCCTCACTGGGAAGATGCAGATTGGCTATCGGAGGGTCGAACTATTATGGTCGATACTCAAAATTAATCAGATTATATTCGAAGAGATACGAATCAGGATCCCACCCAATCATCTGCCTGTTTATGCAGTCGACATCGCTTGACAGAACAAGCCAGATCTTTGCACCTACTGCTCCGGAAGGGGGCATTGGCACATAGTTCGCATCAAACTCAGCAGGCAAACTGGTCTGGATATCAACATTAAAACCAACGATATTGAGGTTGCTTCCTCCATTTGCAACACCTGATCCCATACAAATGAGATTAGTCCCGGGCCATGGGTCCGGATAGTAGATTAATGTATAACTCGTCTCAGGCTGAAGTTTATGGCCCTGAAAAATAAAATTGAAATCGTCTCCCCACAGGTTGTATCTCATATGTCCCCATGAGCCGCCCTGGACTATTGGCCAGGGTGCATTCATTTCCGGAACCGGGGTTTTCTGGAAAAGATAAAGGGTCCCGGTCAGCGCTTCTCCATTCGGCGGGGGTGGCTGTTTCATTTTCTTTTCTGCAACTACCAGAGTGCTCGAAAGAATAACGGCAAAAGCTATAAGTAGAGGGATGAACCGCTTCGTAATCATTTTTTCCATCTTTGACCTCCTTATACTGTATTAAAATTATTATTAAACTGGCTGGTTGCGTCACTCGCTCCGCCACCACCCATGACGCCCATTTAGGAAGGTGGGTTCAAAGCTGCCATTCCCGGAAACAAGCCTGACCGCCTGATTTACCCTTTCCACCTCCTTCCTTATCCTTAAGTTGTTCCTGATATTGATTTTTCTCAATATTTAAAAGAGAGGCAAAGGGCATGCCAGAAGCACACAATATCTATTAACACCTTGATAATAAAAGCAATTTGTACTTTGGCAAATACGGTTTTTAACATTTTAAAAGATGCCTGCTGTATGAATATTCATACACCGGTATGATCCCAGGGTTTGGATAATTCGGAATTAATTTAGCGAAAACCCGATGTTATTTATCTGTATGAAATTCCATACAGCAAACGAGAGGCGGGGACAACAATAGTTGATGTGGTGAGGATATAATTCTAGTTCTCCTTTTATCTTAGAAATCCTATCCTCTTTCTTTGTTTACCGGGAGGTTCCATGAATTGTCGAATAGCGTCAAAAACTACCTTAACTGAGCATCGTATTTCTTTTCCATTTCCTATATTTGTTCAAATGGTATCTTATCAGGTTTGTGTCCGGTCCTGAAGTCTGTCTTTAACCTCTTCAGTCTTGCTTCAACAGCCGGATAAAGGATCAGTTCCTCGACTTCAAAGTCTTCGAAAGCAGGATTTATGGCTCTTAATCTCTTCCTCAAATTGCGAATGTTATCATGAGAACTGAAACTTATCATACAGGCAGGGTGAGTATTCACTTTGTATTTCACAAGATATTCCAAAGTTTTAAGCTGAAGCTGAAATCCCTCCGGTATCGCTCCTGTTAGCATCGAGAATTCCTCTTCGCAAGAACCTTTAAGGCTCACTCTTACATATAAATTCGGGAATCGAGAGAGATCTTCTGCATATCTTTCGTCATTGCCTATGAGTATCCCATTTGTCTCAAGAATGAACAGATAATCTTTTGGGATTAACTCGAGGACACTGATAAGGTGCCTCTTGCAAATTGCAGGCTCATTTCCGCTTATCCTGATTTGGTTATACCTTTTGCTCCTTGCTGTCAAAACAAGTCTCCTCGCAACTTCTTCCGGTGTGTAATATTTACCAAACCTGTGAGGGTTTATTACCTTGTCCCACGACCAGCAGAAGACACATCGCAGACAGCAACCAAGGCAGTCTCCTGTTGATATACCGCCATAAAACCTCGCAGGTCTGAAACGGTAGTATTTCCTTTGGTTATCTTTACATACAACATTTCGGGTGGATTCTGCTAATTCAAGAGGATCATACATAAAGAATTATATCATTGAAAGATTATTTTGACTGGGACATCGAGGCTGGGGAAAAAAGGATTTCTAAATCACTTATAATAATCCCAGACATTAATGTCGCTGCCTGATGACTTCCTGTACCTGCCGTTTGCAGTATTGAACACAATCTGAGCAACCTGTTCGGCAGGCCGCCCCTGAAAGCCGGTCATCCTCGTTCTGGTCATGTCAGGATTGACCGCGTAGACCTTTGGCATTGCCATCTCCTGCGCAAGTGCCTGAGTAAAGCCACGCACACCGAATTTTGTGGCGCAGTAAGGCGCAAGTTCTGCAAAGCCGGTCTGGCCTGCGCCGCTTGCTATGTTGATAATCATCTCCTTCACATGGGGCAGACATGACCGGGTCATCTTGATAAGCCCTTCAAGGTTTGTCCTGATCTGATTTTCAATATCTGCAAGGTCTTGTTTTTTTAAAGGCTTCCAGACCGCAACACCGGCATTATTTATGAGAATATCGATCTTTTCAAACGTCTTAAAAACTTCACCAACAGCCTTTACTATGCTTTTATTGTCCCTGAGATCCAACTTGACAAGTAATGTTTCTGCGGCCCCCAACTCCTTGCATCTTTTTTCTGTATTTTGTCCGCCCGGCCTGTCATTACAGTACGTTAAGACAACCTTTGCCTTTTCAGAGGCAAATTTGAAGGCGGTCTCCCTGCCGATCCCGTTACTGGAACCTGTTATAAGAACAACTTTGTTTTTCATATCTTATTATATTGTAAGAAATAAATCGTATTATTAACAGTAAATAATGTGGACATTAATTTAAAGTACTAATTTTGCGTAAAGAATAAATTCCCAATAAGAACACAAAAGAAGATTGCATGTAAAATTATAATTTTACATCGTATTTTATGAAATAATGCCTTATAATTTTTTTAATCATGAATAGCATAGAGGAAGGAGGCAATGTAAAACTATGAGTTAATCAATACATAAGTTGGAGATTCGCTATCTTTAATAATATCTAATGTCAAGGAGGCGGGAGATGAAAAAGGTATATGTATTTTTTTTAATTGTATTACTGTTCACTGTGAGCTTTAGTTCTGCTCAGATGGGTAGCGATATGATGGGCGGTCAGCAAGGCATGCCAGGAAGTATGATGGAAGGACAGCAGGGGCAGATGGAGCAAGGTCAAATGATGCAGGGCATGATGGGCCAGGATCAAATGATGGGAAGCATGATGAATATGATGCACCAAATGCAGGGGATGATGGGAGACATGTCAGAAATAATGAAGGATATGCCAATGACTGATATGAGAGAAATGGCAGATATCATGAAAGACATGTCCCAACATATGATGGGGATGTCAAATATGATGCATAGAGGTATCGCATCAGAAAAGGAGATGAAAGAACTCCAGGATTCTATGAAGCACCTTCAGGATAGAATGTCTCAGATGGGCAAATAGACATAATTTTTAAATGAATTTTCCCCAAAAAATCCCCTACTTCTTCGCTAAAGGAGAGGTAGGGGTTGTTTTTCAGGACGTCAAATCGGAAGATAGGGGTTCGGTGAGGGGAGTACATTCTTTTTTTCTCCCGGCAGATCAGTTATTACAACATAGCAAAGGAGATTTTCAAATGAAAAGATCACGTCTCAGAGTATTTCTATGTATTATGTTTATTATTTTTTGCAGTACTTCAATGCAAAATGTTTCTTTTTTACTTGCTTCAGAGACGGGGGGTGCCAAGGGGACAAGGGTAACGGTTCAAGAGGGATCATATTATACCTGCATAACACCTGAAGAACTGGCCGGGATGCTTAAACAGAAGGATTTTCTATTTGTAAATGTCCATATTCCCTATGAAGGAGAGATCGAAAAAACAGATCTCTTTATCCCGTATAATGAGATAGAGAAAAACATTGACAGACTCCCTGAGAATATGAACTCAAAAATTGTCGTTTACTGTAAAACAGACAGGATGAGTGTTATTGCGGCACATACCCTGGTTAAACTCGGGTACAAAAACATATGGAGTCTTGAAGGCGGGATGGACAGTTGGGAAAAAGCCGGATACCATCTGATCAATAAGGAATAGATGCCTCTTGAAATGTCACATAAGAGAAAGAGATACCTGTCAAACAAGTCGCTTCATGAAGGATGTTTCTCTATGAGAAATCCTGTATCCTTATTTTTTTGTCTTCTATTTTTTACTGCACTGTTATTCCCTGATATTCTTAATGCATCCTCTCCTGCTGAAGAATACGCCGGAGCTGAGACATGCAGATCATGCCATGAAAAAGAATACGATGCATGGAAGAAATCTGGCCATGCGCAGATAATTGTTGATTCGTCGGACATTGATATTAACCCCCTGCTTTTCCCTGCGGGTTATAGTCAAAAAAACGTCTCATATGTTTTGGGCGGTTATAAATGGAAGAGATTATTTCTTGACAGAAATGGCTACATCGTTACCAAAGCCGAAAACGGAGCGGGTAAGAACCAATATAACATCCGCAGCAGAACCTGGACAGATTATTACCCCGGTGAGAAAATTTCCTATGCCTGCGGAAGGTGTCACACAACAGGATTTTCTCAACAAGGGCATCAAAAGGGACTTCAAGGAATACTCGGCACATGGAGATTTAACGGAATACAATGTGAAGCCTGTCACGGACCTGGTTTTAACCACAGCCGCACTACTCTCAAAACTGATATCAAAATAAGCCCTGATACATGTAGCAAATGCCACGGGAAAGAGCCCTTGGACGTGATCCCGCTCGAAGGAGTCTTCCTCGAAAAATATACTGAGGTTAACCAGTTACTGAAAAGCGGCATGAAGGACTTCTCATGCACAGTTTGCCATAATCCGCATACGTCCCCGGAAACATTGATCAAACAGTCCTGCGAAAGCTGCCATATGAAAGTCGCATCCGATTATCAGGAAAGTTACATGTACAGAGTCGGCGTGAAGTGCATCGACTGCCATATGCCGCCGGCCGGAAAAATAGCAGAAGGACGACCGGAGATATTTCAAGGCGATTTTAAAAGCCACCTTTTTTTAATTGAACACCTCAAGCCGTTTCCCTCTATCGAAAAGGGTGGAAAGAAAGTGAATCCCGGATACTTGTCAGTTGACTATGCATGTATGCGCTGCCATGCGAGTAATTACAACAGAAAATGGGCAACACGTTCCGCAATGTTCTCTCATACAGTAAAAGTCACCGCGAATATAAAAATCATAAACCTTCAAAGGGTGACTACCTATGTTGCCTTTTCCTTCACATTCATTGCATTGCTCTCAGGACTATACCTGAAAAACTATATATTCTCTTCGATTCAGATGAGCAAGAAAACAATTTTGAAATATCACAGACTTTCAGCATGGATCTCATTTTCAACTTTTGTCTTCAACACCATACTGTGTGTTTATTTCCACTTCCCGCTTGAACAACCAATGAAAGCCCTCGATCTCGGATGGTTCTTAGTCCATCCGATGAACGGGATTCTCATGGCTATTATGTATATAGGAAAAATTATTACCGTAAGAACTTTGAAGAAAGGCTGGAAGTTGCAAGGTCTCCTGTGGGGAATAGGTATTTTTCTAACATGGTCAATACAGTTTGTTACAGTTATATTAAAAGCTTATTTTCCTAGATAAGGCATACCTTTATATTGTATGAAAAAGATCAAAAGCTGAAGGATGAAAACACAACGAAAGGAGTAGGCATGTCATTGGAAGATGATCTGAAAAAGGCATTTATATCTGAATCAGAGGTCAACAGAAAATATCTCTCCTATGCGAGAAAGGCAGAAAATGAAGGATATGAGCATGTTGCAAAACTGTTCAGGGCAGTAGCTGATGCAAAGGGTATCCATGCATATAACCATCTGAGGGCTTCGAAAGAGGTGAAGAGCACCCGGGAAAACCTCAAGGCAGCTCTTGAAAAAGAAATCGGTGATTTTAAGGACATGTATGGTACCATGATCGAACATGCACATGCTGGAGGCGATAAATGGTGCGTGAAGTCATTTTACTATGCACAAGAGACCGAGAAACTCTATTTGCAACTCTTTCAGGATAGCCTTGATAACCTCGGAAGACAAGAGGGGGAAAAAGTCTATTATGTCTGTAAAGTGTGTGGATTAATCGTAGTAAATGATTTGCCTGAGAAATGTCCCCTTTGCGGTTCTCGAAAAAAGATATTTAAGAAGGTTGATTGATATTGTTAGCATCAAAATAATTTGCGATTCAGCCTCAGGATATGTAATGTACCTGCACGTTGATTTCTACCGAAGTCTTTTCGCAAATGGTATAGCCATCATCCATCGTAGAGTAAGCCACTTTGGATTTCTGTAATTGGATAGACCTAAGACCATCGCCTCGTGGCCTGATGCAGGCTGTGCGCGATAAGTACCAAAAAGCCGATCCCACCACGACAGGTTGAATCCGAAATTGCTATCTGTCTCTTTTATTATCACCGAATGGTGAACGCGATGCATATCAGGCGTGACTACAACCATTCTCAGAAATCTGTCAATTTTCTCATTCATAAACACATTGCTGTGATTAAACATTGACGTACCATTCAATAATACCTCAAAGACAACGACTGACCAGGCATATACGCCGATAATGAAAACCATTCCTATCTTGATTCCCATAGAAAGAAGTATTTCGACCGGGTGAAACCGTGCGCCCGTTGTGACATCGACATCCAGGTCAGTATGATGCATTCTGTGAAGTCGCCACAAAAGTGGAACCTTATGAAAGATGACATGCTGAGTATATATAGTCAGATCGAGTATAATAACCGCTACTACGCCGGCTATCAGTTTCGGTACAATCAAGATATTAAAAAGTCCCCATCTTTGTTGCTCGCTCAGGACAGCCGCTCCCACGGCAGCTGCCGGGAAAACCAGGCGGACGAGCACGCTGTTGAAAACCGTTATCCCTATATTGTTAAACCATCGTATACGCTTTGGTTGAGACAACGATCTGCGCGGAGCGATCATTTCCCAAATAGCCATAGAGAAAAAGATTCCGAAGAAAAAACCAAGACGGATGAAGACCTCGTTATCGATGATAAACATGTTCATTGGTAATTACCTTATTATGATTCGTTCTTATCGAATGAACCCGTGCGTCTCATTTTTATACCAAAAAATTAGATAAAGAATACTGTAATTTGCAACAAATTCAGCAAGCCGCGTGTTGTCTCAAAAAGCAGATCTATTTCTCCTTCAAGACCCGTAAGGCAAGAAGAGATGTTTTCGAAGTTTTCAAAATCTATTCCTTTGATGTCCGGACTTCTGCCTTACTATCCAGCTACCTTACCAGCGGTTGTGTCAACAATGAAATATCCGCTGTGATGAGTGTACGCTCCGGATTGAGCAGCACATGCAGCAACTTGATATCTTCATCTTCATTCCCTTTTACCGCCTTTCATATTCAATCACACATTGGCGGACAAGTGGCTTTTCTATCTCACAATTCCATAGGGATAGACCTCGCTCTTCAACTGCTCGAGCTGTACCAACATTTCATGATGTTTTACTTCATCAGCAAGAAGATAACGTACCATAAAATTAACAAAGAAGTCCCTGCTTTTTACTATGGTGTTCTGTGCGCAGTTCATGGATTTCGCTTCGGCCTGGATATGCTTTTCCAGAACGCCGGAGAGCGGGATCAGCTCCTGCGGGGTTAATCTTGAAGCTTTTTTCGTAAGGTGATCTATAATGAAATCTTGCACTATTTTATGTTTCTTTGAATCAAGCTTGATTATTTCCATGATCACCCTTACAAAGTCATTATCTGACTTCTTCAATAAGTCATCTGAAAGTGATATGGTCTTATCCTCCAGCGCTTTCCAATCCTTGATAATCCTTGCTAATGCCTTGTTAACTGCTGCTGCCTTTGCCATAGCTTCCTCCTTTTTTGAGTTTTTCTGATAAACAACTACTCCGGAGCATTCCCCCTTTGAAAGTAATCATTTTTTGCAGTAAATTCTAATCCTTTTCTACTTTTAAAAACTTTGCATTTATTGCCACGATCACAGTACTCAAAGACATCAGTGCTGCTCCCATGGCCGGACTCAAGAGTATGCCGTACTTATAAAGTGCTCCTGCAGCGAGAGGGATTGCGAAAGCATTGTATCCTGTGGCCCAGCCGAGATTCTGTACCATTTTTCTGTATGTTGCTCTTGCAAGTCCAAGTATTGACACTGCATCAAGAGGGTTACTTCTCACAAGAATAATATCTGCTGTTTCCACAGCAACATCCGTCCCTGCACCAATCGCAATTCCAACGTCTGCCTGTGCGAGAGCAGGTGCATCATTTACTCCGTCACCTGTCATGGCAACGAGGAGCCCCCTGGACTGGACTTCTTTTACTTTTTTTGCTTTTTCCTCCGGCAAGACCTCAGCAAAATACTCCTCTAACCCAATCTCCTGTGAAACCCATTGTGCTACCTGTTTGTTATCTCCTGTAAGCATCATTGGCTTTATTCCCATTGCTTTGAGCTTCGAGATGGCTTCTTTTGATTCTTCTCTGATTATGTCTGCCAGCGCAATTGCACCTGATAACTTGCCATCGATTATCACGAAGACTACTGTTTTACCCTGTGAAGACAGTTTCTCAATTCTTTCATCAGTAATTGAAATGTTATTTTCTCTAAGATATCCCGGGCTTACGACCTTTACTTCCTTTCCATCTATTCTGCCTTCCGCTCCTTTCCCTGTGATTGCCTTGAATCCTTCAACATGAAAAGTATCTTCAGAAGATGATACGATCCCCTTTGCAATGGGGTGTTCGGAGTGGGATTCTACCGATGCGGCATATTTCAGGAGTTCTTTTTCGCCAAGGTTATCTGAAAAAACAATGGTATCCGTAACACCGAATTTTCCCTGAGTCAGGGTCCCTGTTTTATCGAATATAATGGCCTGAATATTCCTTGCCCTTTCAAAAGAGGCACGGTTTCTTATGAGAAGTCCGTTCTTTGCAGACAATGAAGTGGAAACAGCCACAACCAGAGGTACTGCCAACCCTAAAGCATGCGGGCAGGTGATGACCATTACAGTAACCGTGCGTTCAAGTGCAAAGGCAAAATCTTTATGCATGAATGCCAGCCATATAAACATCGTTGTTGCCCCACCTCCCAATGCGATGACAGTAAGCCACAGGGCTGCACGGTTTGCCAAATCCTGAGTCTTTGACTTGCTTTCCTGTGCCTGCCTGACAAGTTCTATTACCTGAGAAAGAAAAGAATCTTTGCCGGTTTTCTGAATCTCGATAGTAATTGAGCCTTCGCCGTTGACAGAACCACCGATTACTTTTGCTCCGGCCTTTTTGGATACCGGCTTTGATTCTCCCGTAAGCATTGCTTCATTTACTGAAGTCTCACCCTCGACTATTTCTCCATCAGCAGGCACCTTTTCACCCGGTTTTATTAATACCTTATCGCCTGTATTAAGTTCTTCAAGAGGCACATCTCTAATATTTCCATCCGGCATAAGCTTATGAGCTTCGGAAGGCATGAGTCTTGCAAGTTCCTCGAGAGCCCGCGAAGCACCCATGACAGACTTCATCTCTATCCAGTGGCCAAGGAGCATTACGTCAATAAGGGTAACAAGCTCCCAGAAAAATATTTTCCCGCTTAAGCCAAAAACAACAGCGCTGCTGTAGAAATATGCCGTTGTAATAGCTATTGCGATAAGGGTCATCATCCCGGGTTTTATTGATTTTAGTTCGTCATAAATGCCCTTTAAGAATGGATAACCGCCGAAGAAAAAAACTAAAGAGGAAAGAGCAAAAAGGAGATATAAGTCACCTGTAAACCTTATAGAATCCTCCAGACCCAGGAATTTTTGAATCATGGGGGATAGAAGAAGAATAGGTACAGTAAGTATTAAAGATATCCAGAAACGTTTTCTAAAGTCAGCCACCATGTGAGTATGATGATCGTGGTGCTCCCGGTGAACTTTCGCTGCTGTTGTTTTATGCCCGGCATGGTCTTGTCGTTTCATGTGCATTTCATGTTCTTTATGGTTCATAGCATTTGCATTTTTATTATTTGGCGCTTGTTAACTTTCTAAGATTTGAGATGCCTTAAAACTTGATTAAAAATATTTCGACTTTTATCAAACAAAATTGAAGATTAAAAAAATAAATCTAATGATTCACCTCCTTTCATATTTATGAAGTCAGACTATCAAATTACATGAGTAAATAATATCGGCAACATGCTGATACTTTTGTAGGAAATAAACCTACAGAAATAAAGGAATTAAGCTGATACACTTTACTTTTATCCTATGCTAAAAATCATGTTAGGCAATGTAATTCTCATGAAACTTGAGGTAATTCTGTATATTGTAGAAAATATGAAACATCAAATTTTGTATTAACAAAATAGGATCCGGCTCAAGGAGGTATTATGATGATGGATGAGGTAACCCATGAGGTAAGAAATCCAATTACATCTATTGGTGGATTTGTGCGCAGGATCCATGAGAGGCTCCCGGATGGAGATCCCAATAAGAAAGACACGGAGCTGATTTTAGAGGACGTAATGAGGTTAGAAAATATGATAAACCAGCTCGTTAATTTAAAAACTATGATTTTATCCCGCATAGAGGCTGTGAAAAAGAAGAGATAACAAAGGAACTTGATATGATGATTAATAACATGGACAAGATGATGTCTCACATGCGTGATATGATGATGAAGGGAATGATGGGAACACCCACAGAGTCAACAAGCAAGAAATCTGGGACAGAAGATTCCTCTCAAGGGAGGTCTCAAGAAGGTGGTGCTCATCACGAAAAATAGAGGAGAAGATATGGTTAGTTCATACTTAAGAGATATCATGGGTCAATGGGGACATGGACCCAACATGATGGACTGGGGGTCTGGTATGGGAGGTTTCGGGATTATCCTGAACATTATAATCTGGGTCGCAGTAATCATCGGTATAGTTTTTCTTGTCCGTTGGATAGCTGGCTTTGCTAAACAGAAAGACCAAGCATCTCAAGATGATTCAGCCCTTGAAATCCTCAAGAAACGTTATGCCAGCGGTGAAATAAGTAAAGAGGAGTTCGAACAGAAAAAGAGAGATATCATCTGACAATACAGAAAATATACTTTCAAAACTATTACTCTTAAGCTTAAAACAAGAGAGAGTGCTATGGACAACTTAAAAAGAAGAGATTTTTTAAAATACGCGGGTATATGTGGGGGAGCTTTGCTTGCGTCTACAGTTACTCCCTTTAATATTATAGAAAGGGCTTTTGCCAAAAATATTAAAGAAATAACCCTCGATGCTCAAGTAACTTCTATTGACTTGGGGAACAGGAAGCCATTTAAGGCATGGACATACAATGGTCAAATGCCCGGCCCTGAAATCAGAGTAAAAGAAGATGATACATTACGTGTTGTCCTGAAAAACAGTCTTCCTGAAGGAACAACAATCCACTGGCATGGCGTACCTGTTCCAAATAACATGGACGGGGTTCCCCATGTTACCCAGAAACCTGTAGAACCTGGCAAATCTTTCATTTATGAATTCAAGGCTTTTCCTCCGGGAACGTATGTTTACCATTCCCATGAATCATATCAACTCGACAGAGGGCTTTATGGTGCATTAATTATTGAACCAGAGAAAGAAACGAGAAGTTATGACAAAGAATATGTTTTGATGTTGGAAGATTGGGCTACGATAGATGGCGGTGGACCTGAAGCATCAAAAATGGGAAGGATACAGACGGGCATGGGTATGATGGGTATGAGAGGGATGATGGGCAGAAGAACAAGTTCCGGGACTCCATTACAAGAACCGCTCTATGATGAATACGTTATTAATGGAAAAGTCTTTGCAGCCTTACCTCCCTTCAAGGTTAAGAAAGGTGATAAGGTAAGATTGAGGATCATTAATCCCTCTTCGTCAACAATATACATTTTAAGAATTGCAGGACACTCACTGACTGTTACCCACACTGATGGAAGACCTGTGCTTCCAGTTAAAGTAGATGCATTACGGATAGGCATGGGTGAAAGGTATGATGTAGAGTTTATCGCAGACAATCCAGGCAGGTGGCATATATATCACATTATGGACAGGAGTCCTGTTGGCGGAAGATTTCTTGGAACAATAGAGTATGAAGGAATTAAATCGAGAAGTTACAATGATGATAATCTGAGGAGATTTAGAATTAGCGACTACAGTCTTTTTGAAGGGATAGATGAAAGGTTTGTACATCCAGTTGACAGAATAGATAAAGTATTCAAGATGAACCTATCAGGTGGCATGATGTCTCCTTACTGGACCATTAACGGCAAGGTGTATCCAAATTCGGACGATATTACTATAAATCCTGGAGAAAGAATAAGATTTGAATACTTTAATATGAGCATGATGGATCATCCGATGCATCTGCACGGCCATTTCTTTGAGGTTGGTGGAACAGGAAGAGTGACAGGTGTAAGAATCAAAAAAGATACAATCATAATTCCAGCACGCATGGGAAGAGGTGCTGTAGATTTCGTTGCTGATAACCCTGGCGTCTGGTTCCATCATTGTCATAACCTCTACCATATGGAAGCAGGCATGGCAAACCTTATAAAAATACACACTTACTAATGGATACGTTTACTATGCCATATTATTTGTCATTCCGACTTGCCTGCCCGCCGTCCTTCTGGAGGGTTCGGAATCCTTCTTTAACCATTTGATTTTTAAAGATAGATTCCCGACGCGCTTCGCTTGCGTGAATGACAACCATGAGGCTTTGTTAAGTTATGTCTTAGTAAGTGGGAGGGTGAATAATCAACACTTATACATAGACAATTATTACACTTGACAGAATATTAATTAATAAATAAAATATGTTAATTCGTATTCTTGACAAACATCATGATGAACGATAATATTAATATAAGACGTATAGCGAGGAACGATAGAATTAATAATAATATTATTACTATCGCATTTTAATTGCCATAAATTGGCACGATGATTGCTATATTATGAAGAGGATAGTAGAGGGACGGGTTTAGAAAACAGCTCTTGGCTCCAAGCCCAATATCCTTTGCTATCCGGTTAAACTTAAAAACAGGACATAAAAGTGTGATGGCAATCACAGACGATTGCAATCCATATAGATAAAATAATACAAAATCAATTTTAAAATGGAAGGAGGTGAAAGGAGATGAGAAAGATAACAAATATTCTCTTCCTTGTTTTTCTGGGTATTGTTTTGATTTCCGGAACTGCCTATGCAATCAGCGGGGTTTGCTCTAACTGTCACACAATGCACGCAAGCCAGGACGGTATCTTAATGGGTGACGGCCCCAATGATTACCTGCTGCTCTATTCATGCATCAACTGCCATTCAGGAGCTGCGGGCTCTGCAACCACTGCAAACGGAGCACCTATCGTACTCCGTATAAGTGGTGTTCCCGGCGGTCAGGGTGTTGCTAATACCCTCGCAGGCGGTGACTTTTACTGGGTCGATCAGGGAAGCGATGCCATGGGGCATAATGTTGATGTTATTGTAGGGGTGGATGGAGCGATCAGTGGTAATATCGGGAACAACCCGCCGGGCTGGGATGAATCTTATGCCACCGATGCACTTTCAGGCGTTGTCAATAATGGTGCTGCTACTTGGGCTAACCAGCTCACCTGCGCAGGACAGTACGGCTGTCACGGAGACCACACCGTAGTAGGCAATGATGCAGGCATCGTTGGTTCACACCACGGCAATGTAGGCGGAACAGCTTCACAGGCTAATGGCGCAATAAGTGTCGGAGCCAGTTACCGTTTCTGTGCCGGGATCAACGGACTTGAGCACAGTCAATGGGAATGGGACGCGACTACATCAGCACACAATGAGTATTATGGTACGACCTACAATGATACTGGCGGAACACCGTCTGGAAATGACCTTCGCACCATCAGCTACTTCTGTGCTCTATGTCATGGTGATTTCCATGCATCAGCTGATATAGGTGGTGCAACAACCCCGTGGCAAAGGCACCCGACCGATATCGTTTTATTCAGCGGTGATCGTGGAACGACCGAATATTCAAATTATAACCTGGGAGGAGGTAGTCCATCGACCTATAATCTTCAAGCTCCTGTTGCTAGAGGGGCTGTCCCGGCTTCTTCTAGTGCAAACGTTTATGTTGCTCAATCTGATGACGACGGAGCTATTGTCATGTGCCTGTCATGCCACAGGGCGCATGGAAGTGATCAGCCTGACATCCTTAGGTGGGACTACAGCACGATTATCGCCGGCGGTGGAAGTCTCAATTCTGGCTGCTTTGTGTGTCATACCACAAAGGACACACCGTAATCTGATTTTTAGAAACCTCTAAAAGGCTCAGGGGATATCCCCTGAGCCTTTTTTTTTGCCATGCTGATTCAGTTGCCTTTTACTTAAGTTACCGAATTCTTTTTAACTTATTGATTTTCTAATGAAAATCATTTGCACTAATTTATCATTCATGCTTCTGCAGGAATGACAGAACTCGGTACTCTCAAGCCTTTTACAAATGTGGCTATAAATAAGGTAACTTTTCTGTCATTGCGGCCTGTCCGCAATCTTTCTTTTTCTCCGGAAGGATTCCCGACAAGCGGGAATGACATCGATGTTGCTTTAGTTATTGACGTATTAGTAGCCTGCTCTTTGCGATTGCCAGTTTCTCCCTGACCTCTGCACTGTGAGGATGCCTCTGAAGGGCTTTTTCAAAAACTTCTACCGCTTCTTCATAGCGGCCGAGCTCTGTGTATATAATCCCGAGATTGTTGTATGCCTTCAGGAAATCAGGATAGATTTCTATCGACTTCCTGAAAGCCTCTATGCCCTCGCTGTATCTGTCAGTCCGAACATATGCCACACCAAGGTTGCAGTATGCATCGGCATGATACGGACTTAAAACAATAGCCTTTTTTGATGCCTGAATCGCATCTTCATATCTCACGGTACTGAGATAGATAACCCCGAGGTTATGGTAGGCATTGGCATTGTCAGGATCAAGGGATAACGCCTTCTCTATATGCGTCACAGCTTCTTCGTAATGCCCCAGCACTCCTAATACACCGCTGAGGTTAACATGGGCACGTACAAAGTTTGCATCGAGCCGGACCGCTTTTCTACCTGCCTCCGCAGCTTCATGGAAACGTCCGGCCTGGGCAAGTCCTATGAGAAGCCCGTTATACGGCCTGGCCTTGTCAGGGGATTTCATGGCAGCATCGCTCCAGAGAGTGATTTCATCCTTCCAGACGTAATTCCTCTCATAACTGGCCCAACCGTATACCAGCAAAAGGCTGAAAATTATCATGAACTCAATCCAGCGTAAGATTTTATGATCAATAGTCATGTGAAAAGAGTTATTTGCCATTGGTCAATGGTCATTAAAATAATGACTAATGTAATGTCTCTTAAACAGGTGGTGTTATTAAATGAGTATAAAGTTCTAATATTGGCGTCATTTTGTCATACCGGGCTTGTCCGGTCGGAGCGACTCTCAGCGAAGACTCGCATCGAGAATCTTTCAAGGTTTCTCAGAAAGATTCCCGACGCGTCCGCCATACGCAAGGCGGACTTGCGGGAATGACACCCCATTTAAGCTGTTTATAACACCAGTCGTTTATGAGACACAGACTCTAATTAGTTTTTATCGTCGTGATATTTTCCATCCTTTCCTTTGCCTGCACATTGCCAGGTTCAATTTTCAGAACCTCTTGATAGATCCGAAAGGCATTTGCCCTTAGCTCTTTGCTCTCCACTCTATGCTCTTCGCTTTTTGCCAGTTCTTCATATGCAATTCCAAGGTTTAACAGTGTTATCGTGTCATCCTGTTCAATGTCCAGGGCCTTTTGAAAAAGAGCAATTGCCTCATCCAGTCTCCCCGTCTGAGCATAGATTATACCCAGATTGGAAAGACTCTGATAATAGTCGGGCTTTAAGTACAACGCATATTCATAGTAAGACCTGGCATCCTCGGTTTTGCCTATCTCGTCATAGAGGAGCCCGATATTGTAATAGACAGATGGCATGTCAGCGTCTATTTCGAGCGCCCTGTTGTAATAATTCAATGCCTCGCTGTAGAAACCTTTCTTATAAAAGACAGAACCCATCCCGCTTAAAAGCTTGGGATTTCCCGGGTCGAGTGTTAGAGCTTTTTGGTAATAGCTGAATGCCGTATCCAACAGTCCCTGTTGTTCATGTATGTATCCGAGAAAGTGCAGTGCGCCGACGAAATCCGGCGATATCTCAAGAGCCTTCTTATAGTAAGCTATTGCATCTTCAATCATTCCCTGCTCTTCGTAAATAAGGCCGATGTTCAGGTATGCCTTTTCCGCAGTAGGTTTCAGGCGTATCGTTTCCAGGAATTCAGCCATTGCCCTGTCGTAGTCCTTTTTCTCTAAATAAGCAAGGCCGAGATTGTTGTGCGGCCTGTATTTTTGAGGGGATTTCGTTGCAGCATCGCTCCATAGGGAGAAGTCGGTTTCCCAAATGCTGTTTCTCTGAAAAGTTGCAATGCTTAAGGAAATCAAAATGAAAGTGATCAGGAAGAATTCTATTGCAGAGCTTCGCTTAATGGAGTTAGCTGATTTCATAGAAAAAAGATGTCATTCCCCGAATTTGTTGTAGCGACTCTTTGCGTAGAGTCTTTTCGAGATACGTGAGGCAAAACTGAGAATGAAAGATTATAAAAAAATTGTAACAAGTTATTTGAGTGTTTCTCAAGACGTTCATTTTCATATCATAATCTTGATTTAATAAGCTCACGATTGTAAAGTGCCTCTTTATCATCGGGTTTTACTGCAAGTACCTTTTCGTATTCCGATAAAGCCTCATCGAGGAGGCCGAGAGAAGAGTAGGTTACACCGAGGTTGTAGTGCACATCGGGATTATGCGGGTCGAGTTCAAGTGCCTTTTTCAGATGGTAGAGAGTTTTATCATAGTTTTGCTTCAGTCCATATGCCGAAGCGATATTTATATGTGCATCAAGACAGGAGGGTTTTAGCTGTAACGTTTTCTGATATTCAGCTATCGCACTATCGAGCAGGCCTTTGCTTGCAAATATATTTCCTATGTTGACATATACGTCATAAAAATCAGGTTTGAGTGACAGCGCTTTATGGTATTGGAGCATTGCGAGGTCGTACATACCTTTTTCACGATAGGCATCCCCCAGCGCTACATACCGTACAGGATGCGGTTCAATGGACAACGCCCTTGTGATTTCAGCTATCGCCTTGTCAATCTGTCCGTCAAATGTGTATGCAACACCGAGAAGGCTGTGCGGTCTTGACTTTTGTGGAGATTTCTTCACCACATCCGACCAGAGGCTCATCTCATCCTTCCATACCGTATTCCTCTGATGGCTTGAAATGCTGTAAATCATTATGAGTGAAATAAATATGATATATTCAATCCGGAGGCAAGCTGTTTTCGTCATAATAGTAATAGCTTTATCTTAACCCGAAAAATGAAATTATAAAAATTAAAAGTAAGGCATATATGCCTGGCTGAAATTGCATTTTTCAGGTCAAAGATTAGTCCTCAATATCTATATTATATGCTACCCTGAAAATTCCCTGCCCGTGTAAAGACTCCCGATGGAATCAAGATATTTCTTTTATCAGCGCCGTTGCATGCCCTTGCGAATCTCTTCCTGGGCGAGGTTAAAGAGTCCCTTTTCTCCGTATGCAATGCCGAGGTTGTAATGTGCATCCCTGTGGGAAGGATTTATTGACAGCGCGTGTTTGAAATGCCTGATGGCAGCATCTGTTTCACCATTATAAAAATAGGAAATACCTATATTGTTGTGAACGTCAGGTTGAAAAGGATTCAAAATGAGGCTCTTTTTATATTCCTCAATAGCCCTGTCAATATCCCCGGCATTGTGATAAGCGAGTCCCAAATACTGAAATGCCCGCGCATTCATGGGTGCTTTTTTTACGTTGTCTGTCCACAGAGACACATCATCTTTCCAGACAAAATTTCGTTGATAGGTCATAAAACCGCACATAAAGATCAATACAATAAGGAACGCTGATTCAATATAACGTGTTGTTCTATTCATAAAAACCATTTACTAATGGATACGTTTACTATGCCATATTATTTGTCATTCCGACTTGCCTGCCCGCCGTCCTTCTGGAGGGTTCG
>ENA-OSEO01003304-OSEO01003304.1-sediment-metagenome-genome-assembly--contig:-NODE-3304-length-19501-cov-6.349156_pt1 | contig 19501 bp, 14 predicted proteins | sample MGYA00237883_ERZ534232 | MGnify/ENA metagenome assembly ERZ534232
ATCCAGGCCGACCCTCAGGCGGGTTATCGGGCAAGGAATCTCATCGGACCTGAAAACGACGAACATCTTCTGCTACTGATGACCTTTTCCGGAGGAGGAACCAGAGCCGCCGCCTTCTCCTACGGCGTACTCGAAGCGTTCCGGGATACGGCGGTCACCATCCGTGGACGTGAGAAGCGGCTCCTGGACGAGATCGACTGGATCTCAGCGGTTTCCGGCGGGAGTTTCACAGCCGCATATTATGGCCTCTTCAAGGATCGCGTTTTTGACGATTTCGAAAGCCGGTTCCTGAAAAAGGACATCCAGGGGGAACTCAGCAACGCCACGCTCTTCAATCCGATGAATTGGGTAAAACTCGCTTCTGCCTTCTATGATCGGAGTGACCTTGCGGCGGAATACTACGACGAGCACGTCTTCGACGGAAAAACCTATGGCGACCTCCTCGCGCGCAAAGAGCCGATGATCGTCATCAACGCCACGGACATGGTCCATGGAACCCGCGTATCTTTTATTCAGGAAATGTTTGATCCGATCTGTTCCGATCTCGCCACCTTTCCCGTCGCCCGGGCCTGTGCCGCCTCGTCAGCGGTACCCATGGTGCTGAGCCCCATAACCTTGCGCAATTATGCCGGCGAATGCGGATTCCATATGCCCGAGGCACTTCAGGAGGCCATGATACCGCCCAGAGATGTTTCATCCCGCCGCCTTGACCTTGCCAACAACATGGTGCCCTTTCTGGATTCCGAGAGGAAGCCCTATATTCACCTGGTGGATGGGGGAGTCGCCGACAACCTGGGCCTGCGCGCCGCGCTGGAGCGCGTCACCCTCATGGGCACTCCTTGGGCAACCCTGCAAAACGCCAGGATGGAAGATGTCCATAAGATTGTCTTCGTGCTGGTGAATGCGGAGACCGAGATCGACGACAAGTGGGACCGGTCCGAAATCATCCCCCCCTTTGCCGCCATGCTCGATTCGTACTCCTCCATCGCCATCGAACGCTACAACATGGAGACCGTGGCGCTCCTGATGGAGAGCTTCCCCCGGTGGACCGAGGAGATTCAAAGAGGCAGGTGCGGCTCACAACCCATCTCCGCGGAACCGGGTTCCTGTGGAGACATCCAATTTTACCTCGTTCAAGTGAAGTTCGACGCCCTGGACGACGAAACCGAACGGAGCGTCTTGAAACGGCTTCCCACCTCATTCGTGCTCAAGCCCGAGGAAGTGGATCATCTTCGGGATGCCGCCCGACGCATCCTCGCAAACTCCAAAGAATTTAAGCGGTTGATCCATGACCTTCGGTAGGGCTGGCCCAAATAGTCATCCTCCGGCGCATCCTCACCAAATCATGGTGTTTTCCATGGTCGCCCGCCATTGGGACGGTCTTTCACGGTCTGAAACTTTCCATTGGACCAAGGTCCAATATCTTTTTTGCTTGGATGCCCTTAAAATTTACACCAGTCTTTACGCCTGCGCCCTTACCGGGGCGACATCGATTGGGTCTATTGACCGGTGGTGTAGGGGGAAGCTTCACTATGACTCCCGGGTTCTTTTAAAACTGGGATGGCAGTATGAGGCGAAATGATGAGGGCGATGGCCGGCTGGCTGGTGATCGGTCCTTGCGTTTTTGTTTCAGGATATATACGTCGGTGCCATGCCATTTGTCGTGGTTTTCCTCCTGGGAATGACCCTGATGTTTATTTTTCCCTCCGTCATCACCTTTTTGCCTGCGATGTTTCAATAGCCGATTCCGTCAGCGGTTGAGCAAGAATTGCCATCTTAATGGCTATGAATCTACGGACGGCACGTGGTCCTCAATCGCCTGTCCATAACCTTGACATGGTATTCCCCTCATTTTGTATTTTCAACACATGAGGACATCCAATGCCATTCCAGTTAGGGAAGCGAAAGTTTCGCGGTTCGTTTCCCGATGTACGACGAGGGTAGAGATGACTAAGAGGATCGTTAATTCCGTATTGTTCCTCCTTGGCTGCCTCGTTTTACTAATGTGGCAGCTCAGCGGTCCGGTTTATGTTCAGGCTCAGACTCAAAGCGCCCCGGACCCAGAGGGCATCATGAACCGCAGTCCGGGAGCGGGAACGGCTTCGGCCCAATCCGATCTGGCTTCTAAGAAAGTCTTGATTTTGCACTCCTTCGCCTATGCTCAGCCCGTTTACAAGATCATTGATAAAGCCCTGATCGAGTCATTTGTCGCCAGCGGACTTAATTTCAACAAACTGTATTTCGAATTTTTGGACCTGGCGCGATACCCGGACCAGCGCTATCGCAATGAATTGATCAATTTTTTCCGCCAAAAATACCAAGGGCGCAAATTCGATTTGGTCGTCGCCCTGCACCAGCAATCCCTCGAGTTCCTGCTCAAGGAAGGACAGAGTTTTTACCCCGAGGGTCCGATCATATGCATTCTGGGTGATCCTGTTCCCGATATCGAGCATTCCGATTCAAAACGCCCCCTCATTTATTTGCCTTTCTCGATCGACATCATTTCAACGGTAAAGGCAATATTTACCCTCCAACCCGATACCCAGAAGATCGTTGTCATCGCGGGAAGCGCTCCCGTGGACCGGCGATTTCTAGATTTGGTTCAAGCCGCACTTAAGGGCTGGAAAGGGAATCTGGACGTGGAGTTCATACCTCCCCTCCCCTTGGATGAAATTCTGAAGAAGGTGGCCCAGCTGCCGGCCAAAACAGCCATCCTATACACAAACGTCGCCGCCGACAGCACCGGGAAGACCTACATTCCTCGGGATGTTGCCTTGATGATAAGCCGATCCGCCAATGCGCCGGTCTTCGGTCTGTATGAAACCCTGCTCGGAGATAATGGTATCGTTGGGGGTATCATCCTGAATCACCAACTCGAAGGAGAGAGAGCGGTCCAGTCGGCGATGGGGATACTGCGCGGCCACCTTCCTTCGAAACCCCTCACCATTCTTCCGGCTCCCCTGGTCCCCATGTTCGATTGGCTGCAAATGAAGCGCTGGGGGTTTAAAGAGTCCGCTCTAGCCGCGAACGCGATCATTCTGAACAAACCGGCCTCAGCATGGGAGAGGTATAGGTTTTACGGCATCGTAGCCATGGCCTTTGTCCTTGCCCAATCCTTCCTGATAGTCGGACTATTAGTGCAGAGGTGCCGGAAGAAGGTGGCCGAGGAGTCGCTGCAGCAAAAAAGCGAAGAGCTGGATCAATTCTTCAACGTCAGCTTGGACCTTAAGTGCATTGCGAACACCGACGCCCATTTCCTGCGATTGAATCCTGCCTGGGAAAAGACACTTGGGTACACGCTTGAAGAACTGATGGCGAACCCATTCCTTGAACTCGTCCATCCCGACGATTTGAGTAGGACCCGGGAGGCCGTCTCCACCCTGGAATCCCAGCAGAAGGTGATTTCCTTCGAAAACCGCTACCGCTGCAAAGATGGCACCTATCGATGGCTGGAATGGATCTCAGCCCCGGCTGGAAAGCTGATCTATGCAGCCGCCCGGGATGTGACCGAGCGTAAGCATGCCGAAGAGGCCCTGGAAGATCGCTTGCAGTTTGAACAGTTGCTGTCGGGTCTCTCCGCCAGGTTCGTGATCATACCTCCCGATCGGGTAGACTCTGAAATTGAGGAAGGACTGAGAAAAATTCTCGAATTCTTCCAGGTCGACCACTGCGCGCTGCTTCGAATATTGCCGGGTAAGACCTCATTTCAGATCACCCATATTGCCTCCTCGGACCATGTTCCCCCCGTTCCCTTAGGGGTCGACCTGCCCAGATCCCTTTACCCGTGGGCGTACGAAAAACTGGTAGAAAGGCATGAGGTGGTGTCCATTTCGAGGCTTGATGATCTACCGGCCGAAGCGAACGTAGACAGGCAAACATGCATCGAATGGGGTATTCGATCCTACGCGAACATCCCCATCCTGGTCGGCGAGTTCATTGACTTTATTCACGTCAGTTCGGTAAAAAGTGAGCGGGGCTGGCCGGAGGGGCTCTTCCCGCGGCTGCGTCTGCTGGGGGAGATCTTTGTAAATGCCCTTCAGCGCAAACAGGCAGAGGAGGCATCCCGAGAAAGCGAAAGGAACCTGAGACAGAATGAAAGTGACCTCCAAAAGCTTGCGGGGAGACTGATTTACGCTCAGGAAGAGGAGCGGAGCCGCTTAGCACGTGAACTCCATGATGATTTGGCGCAACGCTTGACGGTTTTTGCGATCGATGTCGGGCGGCTCGATCACCAGTTGATGGATTCGCCGGCCCCAGTTCGGGAAGAGCTTCGTGAGATGCAAGACAGTATTGTTAGAATCTCTCAAGACGTCCATAGCCTCTCGCGCCAACTTCATCCATCCATTCTTGACGATCTGGGGTTGATCAAGGCAGCCGAATCGGAATGCACCAGCTTTTCGAGAAGGGAAGGGATTGAAGTCGTCTTCAAGCATGAGAATATTCCAAGGGTCATCCCGAAGGATGTTTCTCTCTCCCTGTACCGAATTATCCAGGAGGGGCTGATGAACATTTCCAAGCATGCCTGTGCGGAGCACATCTCTATATCTTTAAAAGGCCTTGATTATGACGTCTTGTTATCTGTTCAGGATGATGGTATTGGCTTGGATTGGGCAGAAGTGAAGGAAAACCCAGGTCTGGGCTTCTTGAGTATGCGCGAACGGACAAGGCTTATCCACGGCGAACTTTCCATCCAATCCCAGCCGGAAAACGGAACAGTGATTACCCTCAGGGTGCCTTTAGCGGGGGAGGCAGCATGAAAAAACCGCGTGTTCTATTGGCGGATGATCATAAGATCGTGCTTGAGGGATTGAAGAGCCTTCTGGGAAGCGAGTTTGAAGTTGTAGGAAGCGTGGGGGATGGACGAGCCCTCGTGGAGCAAGCTGCCACACTGCATCCTGATGTGATTGTGGCAGATATCTCGATGCCCCAGCTCAACGGTATTGAAGCGGCCCGGCAGATTACCAAAACCGACAAGAATATCAAGATTGTGTTTCTAACCATGCACTTAGATGCCACCTATGCAGCGAATGCCTTCGAAGCCGGCGCTTCAGGTTTCGTCTTGAAACACTCGGCCCCATCCGAGTTGGTTTCGGCAATCCATGAAGCAATGAAAGGAAAAACGTATGTAACCCCCCTGATTGCTGGCGACCTGATCCACTCCTATCAGGAAGGGGTTTCACCGGAAAAGGTTCTTTCGAAAAAGATAAGCCCGCGACAGCGGGAGGTTTTACAGCTCCTGGCCGAAGGGAAGTCCGCGAAAGAAATCGCATCCATTTTGGATATTTCAACCAGGACCGTTGAATTCCACAAATACCGGATGATGGAACAGCTCAAAATTAAAACCAGTGCCGAATTGGTCCATTACGCCGTGAAGCATGGGATCATCTCCGTATAACGCTCGTAAAATTACGAGGTCAGAGACTAGTAAATTTTCTTTGCAAAACTAGTGGTTCCCCGAGTTGTCTTGTTTCCTGCCTCCTCGTTATAATACACCAAAAGGCTTCAGATTGATCGACTGTGTCTGCACCGATGGGTTGAGATTTTGAAGCCCTTAGCTGCGAAGACCGTCCCAAGTATTTTCTGAAACGCTTACGACCACTCATCCAGGGAGTACCAAGAAGGGAACAGCCATGAGAAAAGGGCGTATCATTCTCGCCGATAAACATTCAAATATGCTGGCAGGGATTCGTCGTCTTCTTGAAGATGAGGCTGAGACGGTTCTGATGGTAGCGGACGAGGCTTCGCTCCACCATGCCTTGGAGACCCACAGCCCCGATGTGGTGGTGGCAGATCTCTCGCTTCCCAGTTCAACGAGAAGAAACATTGCATGGGTGCTCAAGACAAATTTCCCCAAAATAAAAGTCATTATCCTGAGCATCCATGATGAAAAAGCAGTGCTGGACGATGTGATGGCAGCAGGGGTTGAAGGCTTCGTTTTAAAGCACAGAGCGGTGATCGATTTGATTCCGGCCATTCGCGGAGTACTTCAGGGCGGCAAATACATTTCGCCGGACATAACCTGATTTCAAGAAGCTGTCGTAATGCAGAAAATCAAATCAATATGGAGGCAAATATGAAAGTCATCATCGTTGGCGGAGTGGCGGGAGGTGCATCGTGTGCGGCGCGTCTGCGCAGGTTGGATGAAAAGGCGGAAATTATCGTGGTGGAACGCGGGGAGTATGTCTCCTACGCAAACTGCGGACTGCCCTACCATGTCGGCGGCGTGATTGAGCAGGAGTCAAGCCTTCTCGTGTTCACTGCCCAGATGTTCCGCGCCATGTTCGAGATCGATTGCCGGACTCGGTGCGAGGTGGTCGGTATCTCGCCCAGGGACAAGACCGTGCAGCTCAAGAACCAGGCCACCGGCGAGGTGACCGCCGCATCCTACGACAAGCTTGTGCTCTCCCCCGGCGCGGCCCCGATCCGGCCACCCCTGACCGGAATCGATCTGCCGGGGATCTTTTCGGTGAGGACCGTGCCTGATGCGAGGAAGATCCGGGAGTGGATAGAACGAGGGCTAAGTGATTTACCCGAGGAGCACATCTCTTCGGGATTCCCGTTAGACAAAACAGAACGAGCGGTGGTGGTCGGCGGTGGATACATCGGTCTCGAGATGGCGGAAAACCTGGTCCATCGCGGTCTCGAAGTGACGATCGTCGAGATGCTCGATCAGGTGATGGCTCCGCTCGATCCGGAATGCGCCGGGCTCGTGGAGCGCCACCTGGAAAAGCACGGCGTCCGCCTCGCGCTCAATGACGCGGTGGCCGGCTTCAAGCAGACCGCGAGCGGCTCGCTGGAGGTTCTCACGAAGTCAGGCAAAGTGCACCCTGCGGATATCGTAATTCTCGCCATCGGCGTGCGTCCGGAGACCGTGCTGGCGAAGATGGCGGGGCTCGATCTCGGGCAGCGCGGTGGGATCCGCGTCGACGAACAGATGCGCACGAGCGACCCGGACATTTTCGCCGTCGGCGACGCGGTCGAAGTCAAGGATTTCGTCACCGGAGAATGGTCTCTGATCCCGCTCGCTGGGCCGGCAAACCGGCAAGGCCGGATCGCGGCCGATGTGATCGCTGGCCGCAACTCCAAGTTCCGCGGCACCCAGGGCACCTCGGTCATCGGGATCTTCGGTGCCACGGTCGCCATGACCGGCGCCAACGAAAAGCTTCTCACCCGACTGGGCCACGATGACTTCGAGAAGGTCTATCTGTTCCCGAACTCGCACGCGGGGTACTACCCGGGCGCCAAAACGATCGTGCTGAAAGTCGTTTTTCGTAAATCCGACGGGCGTCTCCTCGGGGCTCAGGCCCTCGGCCTGGATGGTGTAGAGAAGCGAATCGATGCCATTGCCATGGCAATCCAGATGGGCGCCACGGTGTACGACCTGGAAGAAGCCGAACTCTGCTACGCGCCTCCGTTCGGAAGCGCCAAGGATCCCGTCAACTTCGCGGGGATGGTCCCCGCCAATGTCCTTCGGGGCGACATGCCGCTCTGTCACTGGAACTCTGTGGATGACGGGTTCCTCCTCGACGTGCGCAATCCGCCGGAACTCGCCGTAGAGTCAGTTCCAGGTGCGGTCAACATCCCGCTGCCGCAGCTCCGCGCACGTTTGAGCGAACTGCCCCGTGACCGCGAGATCCACATTATCTGCCGCTCCGCCGGGCGCGCCTACTTCGCGACGCGCATTCTGATGCACAACGGCTTCAAAGCACGAATCATCTCCGGCGGCATGCTGTCCCGTTCGATGCTCGTGGCAAAGTGAAAACTGAATTTTCGTAAACGGAGAGGCTTCACAACCGATCCAAGCTGCTTCAAAACCTCAACATCAAACCGAAAGGAGAAAGTAAAATGGTACCACTTTTGGTTTTGATTCCTTCAACCACCCGTAACCGATCGCCTTTGGTGCATAGCTATGTTAGTTCAGGCGACCAGGTCTGATTTTAAACAAATCGCCATCACCGCTGGTCCGGTGAGGCACGAAAACAAAAAGGAGTAAGCTCATGAGAAAGAAATTGATGGATATGAACCCAGTAGACGACTTCGTCACCCGGAACACCCCGGGCCTCAAAATTTGGGATGAGAACTGGGGCGGAATGCAGTGCGCCTACCACATCTTTGCCCCGGGCACTGACTTCACAGACATTCTGAAGGGAAAGGGACTGGAGCACGATCTGTGCGGGGTTGAACACTGGGCTTACGTTTTGAAGGGCTCGGTGGAGGTCATTTACCTTGACGGGACCGTTGAGATTTGCCGCGCTGGGGAAGTGTGCTTCTGGCCAGCTCCGCACAACTTCAAGTCGAAGGAAGGGGCCGAGATCATCCAGTTCAGCACCGCTGGAGGGTTGGCTGCGCAAGGCAAGAGAGTCCAAGAGTTTGTCGCGAAACAGATGAAGAAGTAATTGTTGATGCGCCCTGCATTCCGTAAACCAAACATCGGGGCGCGGTGCTCCCGCTCCCCAATCTCAGAAAGGAGAAAACAAAATGAAACTGAAAACAGGTGTGGATCCCACTAGCAGGATGAGCTTCAAGAACACCCGCGGCCTCCCCTTCCACGGGATGGGGGCCTTTGTCGGCACCGGGAGGACGCAGAGGGCACACGTCTATACGGCGGCATCGATCCCCGTCCACCCCGAGGCCTACAAAAAGATCGATCCCAAGAAGCTGGCGGTCGAACTCGGTGTGGACATGTGCGCGGTCAACAGCGGCCGCTTCTGGATGATGGACGAACTCGAGTTCGTCGTCGGTGAAACGCAGAGCTTCCACGGTGTCGAGTTGCGCTGGGGCGGGGACATGACTGGGGCCGAGATGGTCGCCCAGTTCGAGAGCGCCTATTTGCCGTCCTTGATCAGGCGCAACACGGTCTGGACCTTCAAGGCGGGCAAACCGGTGTTCCTGCTGCGCGAGCCCGGCGGCCCGGTCTGGGTCCTGCAGGAATATACCAAGGCGGTCGACCCGAGCCTGACCCCCGACAACCTCAACACGGTCGGCGGCAAGCTGAAGAACCTGCCGAAAGGCTGGAAGTTCGAAACCAAGGTGCTGACCGAGGACCTGGTGCTGGACACGGGTCGCGCCGGCAGCTGGGCCGCCATTATTCGCGACGACCTACATTGCACCTACCAGGGCTGCGGCTACGGCAAGGACACCAGCGCCAACTACGTGCCGTAAGCCTCAGGAATTCTGGAGACATCTGCAACCATGTTCCGTGAGAGGGTCATAACTTATGAGGAACCCTGATAGGGGAAAAAGGAACTGGAAGAAGATTCTATTCGAGGAGATAGTCGAGTACTGGATAAATGTCGCCTATCTTGCCGTGGTGTTCGCCGCTTTCACGTGGCATCGAAGATTTCTTCTGGCTGCCTATGATATCTCATACACCAATTACTGGGTGGCGGTGATCGAAGCGCTGATCCTTGCAAAAGTCATCATGATCGGGGCTGTGTTACGACTCGGTCGCGGCCTTGAACACAAACCCTTGATCTATCCCACCCTTCACAAGACGGTCGTCTTCACGCTCTTTGTCGCTGTGTTCACCCTCATGGAGCATGCGATCAAAGGCCTGTTAACGGGGAAGGGGTTCACGGGAGGTTTGGCTGAGTACTTTGCGAATGGGCCCCATGAATTTTTCGCCGGGTGTCTGATCATTTTCGTGGCCTTTATCCCCTTCTTCGCTGTCAAGGAGTTGGGGCGGGTGTTAGGACAGGACAAAATAACGAATCTTTTCTTCCGAAGAAGAGGCGACCAGTGAATCGAGTATGTATGGTTGGGAGTGCGAAAGCAGGATAACCGCACAAAAGAGGACTAATGCATGAGTGCGCCACGTAAGGTTCAATGGCCTACGGTCTTTTCAGGTTTGCGAGGATTCACGTGGGCGAATGTTCCCCGCGAGATCTCATCCGGCATTACTCTGGCGGCCTTGATCATCCCCCTTAATATAGGATATGCGCAGGTGGCCGGATTGCCGCCTGTGTTCGGCCTCTATGCGGGCATCATTCCATTGGCCGTATTTGCCGTCTTTACCAGCTCCCGGCATCTCGTGGGAAGCCCGGATGCCGCCACTGCCGCGATCCTGGGGGCGATACTTATGGGCCTTGCTCCCATGGGAGACCCGCTGCGCGTGGAATATGCCCTGGCCCTGGCTTTAATGTGCGGCCTGCTGTTCTTTGTGTTCTGGTTTTTCAGGCTGGCGTTTCTCGCCAATTTTCTGTCTCGAGCGGTGTTAACCGGCTTCATCACCGGCCTGGGAGTCGAGGTTTTCACCAGCCAGGTTGGAAGGATCCTTGGGGCTTCTCATGGAGGCGGCTACGGGTTGGGGGCGGTCGCCCAGCAACTGCATGATTCCATTTCCACTTCGGTTAATACTACGGGTTTTTTTGTGGAACTTATCGCCCTGTTCGAGTCCCTCCCTCATGCGAACCTTTACTCGGTGGCGATCGGTCTCGGCGCCTTCGTTATAGTTCGCTTCATGAAAGGATATGCCCCAAAAGCACCGGCGGCGTTGATTGCGCTGATCCTGATGACGGTTATCGTAGCCGTGTTGGGCCTGGATCAAAAAGGCGTCGACGTGTTGGGTACACTGCCGCCGGGGCTGCCCTCCCTGACACTGCCCAGCTTGCCGCCTGCCGACTATTTACGCCTGCTGCCCGGCGCCATGGCGGTGGTCGCTATCACCCTGTGCGAGGGTCTCCTCCTGGTTCGCAGTTACAGCCGCAAGCATAACACCAAGGCGGATGGCAACCAGGTGTTGTTTGCCTATGGCATGGCCAGTGTCGCCAGCGGGTTGACCGGTTCGCTGGTAATGGGCAACAGCGCCTCGCGTACCGCGGCAATGGACACCGCAGGGTCCCGTACTCAACTCTCAAGCCTGGTCGCGGCGGCGACGGTCGCGTTGGTTATGGTTTTCTTTACAGATAAATTGGCGTACCTGCCCTCCGCGGCCCTGGCCGGGGTTGTCGCCAGCGCCGTGTTGAATCTGATCGAGGTCAGGGAGCTTCGAGAATTGTGGCAGATGCGCCGGTCTGAATTCTGGGTGGCTGCGGTCTGCCTGCTCAGTGTCCTGGTGTTTGGGCCTTTACAGGCGGTTATCATTGCCTTTCTGTTTGCCACGATCGATCTGCTCCGGCGGGCGTCCCGGCCTGGCACTTGGGTTCTAAACGAAGCACCGGATGGCAGTCATTTTGTCCCTGAGGAAACGGACCATGCCCCTGACACTTCCGGTATCATCATTTATCGCTTTGGCGCACCACTCTATTTCGCGAATGCTGCTCTTTTCGAGGAAGAGGTAGAGAAACTGGTCATGCAGGCCACTACGCCCGTGAAATGGTTTGTCCTGGATGCGGAAGCGATGGTGGATATTGACACCACCGGTGAGGAAGTCCTTCATCAGGTTCTGACGTGGCTGGCCGACCGCGGCGTGACCGTTGCCATGAGCCGTGCCAATCAGCCGACCTCTGCTTTGTTGTCGCATTATCATCTATTGCAATTGATCGGGAAAAACCGACTGTACCCGACCAACCGCCACGCTATAGAGGCATTTCGCAGGGAGATGGGTGCAGGCGGTGCAGGAAACTATGGCCGAGTGAAACAGGACGCTTGAATAAACTACCACCGATCTCGTCGGTGACTTTGCAGAGGTAATGATCAATATAAGTGAAAAAGTATTCAAATTCCGTTTTAGACCGCGGCTGCGGACTTCTTGGGCAGGGATGGTGACCAACGAGTGAAGTTGGCCTCAGGGGACAGACCAATAATCAAAAGCAGGAGATTGCGCTATGAAAGCGATTACGGTTGAACCGGGAAAGGCCGATACAACCCGGTACGAGGATATTCCCGAGCCGGATGTGCGTGACGGATCCATCGTGGTCGAGGCGGTTGCGGCCGCGGTCTGTGGAACAGACGTCGAGATCACCGGAGGCAAATACGGCTGGGCGCCACCCGGAAGGACTCGCCTGGTACTGGGGCACGAATCCCTGGGACGGGTCATTGATCCTGGTCCAAGGAGTTCTTTCAAAAAGGGGGACTTGGTGACTGGGATCGTCCGCCGTCCTGACCCGGTTCCCTGCCCCAATTGTGCGGTGGGTGAGTGGGATATGTGCCGCAACGGCCGGTACACCGAACGAGGGATCAAAGAAATCGACGGATTCATGTCCGAAAGGTGGCGGATCGAACCCGAATACGCCATCCAGGTAGCCCCCTCTCTGGGAATCCTCGGTGTGCTTCTCGAACCGACGACGGTGATCATAAAAGCCTTGGAACAGGTCCAGGCCGTGGGACAACGGGCCTACTGGGAACCGAGGACGGTCCTGGTGACCGGCGCTGGGCCGATCGGTCTCTTGGCGGCCGGCGTAACGAGCCTGGGAGGATACGAGGTCCATGTCCTCGACCGAGTGGAGAGCGGACTGAAGCCGGACCTCGTGCGCGCCCTGGGCGCGGAGTATCATTCCGGGAAGGTTTTGGATCTCGAATTCGAGCCGGACGTCATCGTCGAGTGCACAGGGGTTGGATCAGTCATCGCAGAATCGGTTCAGAGGCTCGGAGCGGGGGGCATCCTCTGCCTCACGGGGGTCGGGGCTGGCGGTATCGGTAATTGGCCCTTAGGCGACGTCGCCGCGGCGGCAGTCCTGAAAAACAACGTGGTGGTCGGCAGTGTGAATGCCAACAAGCGCCACTGGTACAAGGCGAGCAAAAGATTGGCTTCCCTGGACCGGACATGGTTGAGCCGCCTGATCACCCGCTATGAAAAGCCGGAGAATTTCAAGGCGGCTCTGAAGCGACAACCGGACGACATCAAAGTGGTCATCCAGTTTTCAGAGATTTAATGAAGGATGCCATCAGTATGATGTTTCGGCCTATTCCATACCGCGGCCAAGCTTCCCCAGGCCGCGGTGGCAACCGGCACCCTCAATGTAGCTGTTACCGCTCCCATAAAACAACGCTCTGCAGCGAGTTGCATCGCCACGGGAGCCTACTTCCGCTTTCCCCAGGCGCGGACGGTCCTGTATGTCGGCGCCGACAGTTCCATGGCCGTCCGGATGTCGGCCGATGGCCAGGTCGAGGACTCGGTCAAGAACGAGCGCTGCGCGGTGTCATCGGGGGCGCTGCTGGACATCGTGAGCCGGATGCTGGAAATCCCGGTGGAGGAGCTAGGCCCAATGTCCCTGCAGGCCACCGCGCCGGAGAAGGTGTCCAGCCGGTGCGTGGTCTTTGCGGAAGGCGAGATCCTGTCCTTCATCCACAAGGACCCGCCGGTCCCCGTTCCCGATGCGCTCGCGGGCGTGAACCAGTGCATCGCCGACGGCCTGTGGGGGATGGTGCAAAAGGTGGGCGTGCCGTCCGAGTTGCTGCTGTGCGGAGGGGTGGCCAGGAAGGAAGGGGAGCGCAAGGAGGACATTCTGGCCGGGCTGCACGAGGCGATCGCCACTCGGGTCACGGCACTGGTCAGGAAGGTAGGCATTGCGGACAAGTTCGTGATCACCGGCGGCATCGGCAGGAATGTCGGGCTGGTGAGCAGGATCGAAGAGAGGCTCGAGGGGTTGAAGGTCACCCTGCCGCAGGAACCGATGATCGTCGGGGCCGTGGGGGCAGCCCTGTTCGCCTTGGACCGGGCCAGGATGAAAAGTCCGCTATCAACGCCGGTCCGGTGATGCGTGAAAAGGGGGATTATGAGGAGGTTAGGGGGGCAGACATCGTGCTTCGAGTTGCGGAGGAGATGGAATCACCCAAGTCATTCAAGATTAAATATAACAAATATAACAAAAGATACCATAGAAGGAGAAAGAACATGGGCAACAGCAAAAATCGATCCAAATGGCTGGTGAGTGCAGTGCTTTTCATGTTGACTATTGTTATTATCATTTCAATGGTCACAGCGCTGCCCGGTACGGTGAACGCAGTGGATCCCGGGATCAACCAACCCGGCGCAGCGGGCAATGCGGGGCGTGATCCTGGAATCAACCAACCCGGTCCGGCGGGCGACGTCGGGCGGGATCCCGGGATCAACCAACCCGGCGCAGCAGGAAATGTGGGACGTGATCCTGGAATCAACCAGCCCGGTGCGGCAGGCAATGTCGGGCGTGATCCTGGAATCAACCAGCCCGGCGCGGTGGGAAATAGGAGGGGTGTCCGCCGTTAGTGACGTTACTCCCCTGAACAAGGCCGGAAATTTCCCGGTTGTCAAACTAAACCAATCGAAGAAGGAGGCAAAAATGAACACATGGAGACGAAAAACGAGCACCTGGAAAAGGCGGATCGCCGCGGGCTTGATCGCCTTCGCGGTGTTGACCCTGTTGGCTGCCGTTTCAACGGACGCCCGGGCCCAGGCGCCGGCGGTGGATCCGGCCGCTGTCCAGAAGTTGAAACGAATGATGGATTTTCTCGACGGATTGCAGCAGTTCAGCGTGAATATTCAGAGCATCATCGAGGAGTTGCACGTTTCGGGGCACCGGGTTGATTACGACCTCTCGGTGGATGCGACCGTCAAGCGGCCGAACAAGCTGCGGGCATTGCGAGGCGGATGTAGTAACCAGCGCATCTATTATGACGGCAAGACCGTGACGGTGTACAATCCGAAGGAAAAGGTCTATGCGACCCAGGAAGCGCCCGACACGATCGAGAAGATGATCACCTTGGCGCGCGAAACGCTCGGAATGACGCTCCCGGCCGTCGATCTAGTCTATCGCAATGCCTTTCCGTTGCTGATGCAGGATGTGACCCTGGCGGTGGTGGTCGGCAAGACGGTCGTGCGCGGGGTCGAGTATGATCATCTGCTCTTCAGCCGCCCGGGTGTCGATTTCCAGGTCTTTATTGCCGCAGGCAAACAGCCATTGCCGGCCAGGTATATCGTCACCGAAACGGGAACCCCCGCACTGCTGAGCGTCGTCACGCGCCTGAGCGACTGGAACATGGCCCCTGCCGTGGACGATGCCAAGTTCAACTTCGTGCCGCCCAAGGGGGTCAAGGCGATCTCTTCCATGCCACGCGAAAAAATCGACGGGTCCGCCCGCTGAAACCAAAAGGAGGGAAACCATGAAATCGATATGCAAGATTGCAGGAGCAGTCATTATTGTTTTCTTGATGTCTATCGCACCGTATCTGTCCGAGAAACTGGTGCCCGAAGCGCAGGCGTTTCGCGGCCGAGGGGCAGCCTTCGTCGTCGGGGCCGCGGTCGGCTCAGCAGGATCGGCCCCAGCTCCGGCCCCAGCCGCTGCTCCAGTCATTGTCAACGTGCCAGCCGCTGCTCCAGCTCCAGCCACAGCTCCTACTCCAGCCGCAGCACCCCCGCCGGCGGCGGCGTCGGCCCCGCCGCCGGCGAAGTAGCCAGCCGCCGCCTCCGGGCAGCCGTTGCCGCTGGGGACCGGTGTTTCCGCTCTTCCTGCAGGATGTGATTCACCCCGCCGGGCGGGGTGAATCACTATTCCTGCGGCGGGAACTTCTACGAGGCCGTGTATGAGGGAAGAACCCTGAAGTATGTAACGACGAAACCGAAATGAAAGCATCGCGAACCTAATGAGCAGTGGAACTGGATCCACCGGACCGTCTTCCCGGTCTTCAATCAGCCGGCCCTGGTCGAGACGTTCGGGTTAGGGGACATGCTGCGAATCAGGTTCATCCTGGAGGCCGGGCCTGTCTTTCAAGAAACCGTCATCGCCGCCGGTCCAGTGATGTGTGAGGAGGGCGGAGCGCTGCGACGCAGGCAGGGACTCGACGAACTTAAGAACTAAGAGGAGGATCGTATGCACACGCAGCAGAGGGCAATTCGCGGCACGAAACTCATTTTGATCGCCTCAGCGCTTTGGCTCGGCGTGCTCGGCGCCGGTGAGGCCGTTGCGGGCGGACTCCTGCTTTATGAGGTTGGCACATCCGACGTAGGACTCGCTTCGGCCGGCTGGGGCGCACGGGCGCAGGATGCCTCGGCCATACTCACGAACCCCGCCGGTATGACGCGCCTCGAGGGCTCGCAGACCCTTCTCGGAGTGCAGGCGCTCTATGGCGACTATGGGTTTTCGATCGGGTCCGGGACGTCGTCGAGCCTCGGCACCGGTGACGGCGGCAATCCGATCGGCTGGTTCCCGGGTGGCGGCGCGTTCTTCAGTTACAGCGCTTCGCCCGACCTCAAGTTCGGCTTTGGCATGACAGGAAACCTTGGCCTTGCCGGGAAGTACGACGAAGACTGGGTTGGCCGCTACTACGTTCAGGACATCACGCTGCTTGGACTTTCGTTGCTGCCCTCCATCGCCTACAAGGCGACCGACAAGCTCTCGCTCGGGGCGAGCGTGAATGCCATGTACGGCATCTCCAAGTACAAGTTGGCGATCAACGTCCCGGATGCGCAGCGGCCGGGGAATTTTGAGCCGACTCGCCGGGCGGAAACCGATGCAGGGATGAACTTTGAGGACCAGACCTGGGGCTGGGGCGTCATCCTGGGGCTGCTCTACGAGTTCAACGCCGGCACCCGGCTCGGGTTCACCTGGAACTCGCAGATAGACCTCGACTTCAGCGCCCCGCCCGAGTTCTCAAACCTGGGTCAGCTCGGGACCACTCTTCAGAACGCAGGGCTGTTGAACCCGAATATCAACATGGGAATCAAGGTTCCGCAGCAGTTTATGGCGAGCGTCTTCCATCAGCTTAACCCTCGATGGGCGGTTCTGGGCAGTGTGGGCTGGCAGCAGTGGTCGAAGTTCGGCCAGCTGGAGCTCGGCATCGACAACACGGCCAATCCCACCAGCCTCACGAAGGAACTCGACTTCAAGGATACCTGGCACTTCGCGGCGGGCGCGCAATACCGCCTGAGCGACCCGTGGCTGCTCAATTTCGGGGTGGCCTATGACTCAAAATTCCAGAGCGGCTCAACGGTTTCCCCGATCCTTCCGGTGAATGATGCCTGGCGTTTCGGCGCCGGCGTCCAGAACCAAGTGAGCAAGACATTCAGCTGGGGCGTTGCCGCCGAGTACGCTTACGGTGGCACGCTCGACGTGGACCTGCAAAGCACATCGCCGCTACCGACGGGCGGCCGGGGCGATCTCGTCGGCTCGTTCCCGGACACAGGCATTTTCTTCATCGCCTTCAATTTCAACTGGGTGTTCTGATCGACGGCGCCGAGCTTTTTCAAGGGGCCTATGCACGTTTGATCTCTTCCGGAACGTCAAACTGAAAAGGGGAAATACGGCTGGGCGCCTCCAGGAAAGACGCGCCTGGTGCTCGGTCATGAATTCCTTGGCCGGGTCATTTTTTCGGAGATCTAATGGAGGATGCGAATGGTTGATTTATCCCGTCGGCGACAAGCCTTCTGCCCAGTATGGGATGAGATGACCGCCTCTGCCGCACGGACCATTCCAAATAGGGCAACAGGGAAATGGAACATTTTTGCAGCGACACCGGGAAAAGTGAAGTACCAAAAGAGAACATGGATTGGCGTCGTTATTGAAAAACCTTGATGGTCTTGCTCGACCCCTCCTGCGACCGTATTGGGATGGGATCGAACGGGCAGTCGCGGTGCCGGCCGCAATCGTGCTCTTGTTCTTGGTCGGGCAGGCACATGCCGGCGAGGTCGAACCGAGAGCCTATGTCAATACGCCGGTCGGGATCAATTTCCTGCTGGCTGGCTATATGTATTCGGATGGCGGTTTGTCAACCGCAGAATCGGTGCCTATCGAGGACGCCCAACTCAAGATGCATACCGGCCTCCTGGCTTATGTGCGGTCGCTGGACTTGTGGGGTAAATCAGGGAAGTTCGATGTGATACTGCCTTATTCCCAACTGTCAGGAAGCGCGATGTTTGAGCGGCAGTTGAGAGAACGTAATGTTTCCGGGTTAAACGACCCGCGGTTCCGCGTCTCGGTCAATTTCTATGGCGCGCCTGCGCTGTCAGTGCAAGAATTTACCAACTACCGGCAGGATTTAATCATCGGGGCAAGCCTTCAGGTATCTGTTCCTCTCGGGCAGTATCATCACGAGAAGCTTGTGAATCTTGGCAATAACCGCTGGTCCATCAAGCCTGACATCGGAATCTCCAAGGCATGGGGGGCCGTCACGTTAGAGCTTTCCACGGGTCTGACTTTCTTCAGCAATAATAATGACTTCTTGAGTGGCAAGACGCTTGAGCAGGATCTCGTCTCCTCCATGCAGATACACGCCACCTATGACTTTGGAAATGGCTTTTGGGCGGCCTTGAGCGCGACCGGCGATTTTGGGGGGCGCATTACAATAGACGGCGTGCGGAGTGATGACATACAGAACAATTGGCGAGCGGGAGCCACCCTTGCATTGCCCGTGAACCGGAACAACTCGATCAAGCTCTTTGCCAGCAGCAGTGTATACACCAGTGTGGGGAGCGATTTCGACCTGGTTGGGATGCTCTGGCAGTACCGCTGGGGAAGTGGGCTGTAACGTCCGCTGAAAGTCCCGAAAGGTCATCCTACAGGGACTCCATGTCGTCTATGACCACTGCAGTTAGAACGCGTGTTATGCGACGCTGGTAAAAAAGTAAAATTATCAATCCAACATGCGGTATCCGTTCTCATGTGCAATCGCCCCTCCCCTTTCCACAGAGAATCCCGCTGCCGGGGGACTCATTGCCTGCGAGAGCAGTGACTCAACAAACTTTGAATCACCCAAAATCCGCTCGTCACTCATCACATGGTCTTGTCCCTGCCGTCTCAGTTCCTTTACCTCAGACCACCCCCCAGCGCTTCGAACCAATCCCCCACCTGTCAGGTCCTCGCGCCGTCCCTGGCCAATGCCTGCATTTACATACTCGACAAACGCCTTTCTCGCCCTTTTTGCTGTTTTGCCAAAGTAGCCAAAAACATAGTCCAGGTTCTGCCAGGGCCTCTTCTTCTTGCCCATTACCGTGCTGTGTCCGCAATAGGGTTATCGATTCAACGCCTTGAGATCCGCAATCATACCCGCGGGAACCGGGTTAAGGTGAATATACCGGACAAGTTCTTTAAGATAGCTATCTTCCTGACAAACAATGGATTTGTAATCCATTAATGCTGTGTATTCCTGGAGTTGGGTTATTGGCTCCAGGATGTCGTCCATACATAAACGGGGATCACTATCCGGCGGAGCCGGCACCTGTGCCGGGACATCGGCGGTCCTGGTCTCTCTATTGGACCAAGGTCCAATATCTTTTCTGTTTCCCTCTCAGTAAACTCTACACATAAAGAGAAATGCCGACGGAGGCAATCCAAACCTACGACCCGGCGCAATCGGTTTAGGAGGGGCCTTCTAAGGGCATCTGTAGGCTGCGGTGAATGAGGCAGGTGCTCTGCGCTATCCAGGGAGGGTATGAAATGAACAGGAATTTTTCGGTAAACCAGTCGAAATGTTCCACCCCACGTTGGCAGAGGGGATTCTGGCGTTTCATTTGGGGGGTCATCTTCCTAACCGGGGCGGTCGGTTGCGCCCATTATCCCGTTAACCAGCCCCTGATCCAGGCCGACCCTCAGGCGGGTTATCGGGCAAGGAATCTCATCGGACCTGAAAACGACGAACATCTTCTGCTACT
>ENA-OSEO01003305-OSEO01003305.1-sediment-metagenome-genome-assembly--contig:-NODE-3305-length-19497-cov-4.075335_pt1 | contig 19497 bp, 15 predicted proteins | sample MGYA00237883_ERZ534232 | MGnify/ENA metagenome assembly ERZ534232
TATTTGAGTGCCTCCAGCGCCGCCATTCCTGCGGCAGCGCCGCCACCGACAATCAGCACATCGCTATCAATTTTCACGATACCAACATTAGCGCTCATTTTAACAGCCCTCCTTTGCAAGACTAATATCGATAATCGGAAGTTCATATTTTATCCGTCTGGGAAGTACCCTAATGGCCCCTTCCGGACACTTCCATGTGCAGATGAAACAGTCAACGCAATATTTTATGTCATTCTTACTTACTTCAGCCATACCTTTTTTTGGATTAAAAATAAATACATCTGCACCGCAATTAAAAATACACAAGGCACATCCACTGCATCTTTGGCTATCAATCTTAGGCGGCATGATAAATTTCCTCCATAATAATTTACTGTGTACCCCCATCCACATCCAGTCGAAATCAGAAATTTTTCGCTCGCAATCACTTTCACCAAGAACTACAATCCTTAAAACCAATTTTTCATGGCCCGCATTGCCGGTTAATGGTTTTATTGTTTCAAACGTTTTTTTTTCAAATGATAGCTATCATTTGATATTCTCTTTTAATATTCCCATCCATTCTTTATATATTTTATTCGCAGACTCAACTATGGCTTTCACTTCCCCGGCGCTCCTAAAATGAGCTTCCTGACCTGCTTCTTTCATTTTATGTTCAAATTCAGGATCAGTGACTGCTTTCTGCAACGCCAGCCTGAGAATTTTTGTTGCCTCTTCGGGTATGTGAGGAGTAGAAAGCACAGTCCAGTAAACGGTTGAAGGCGTTACAAGTTCAGGATATCCCAGTTCGACTATGGTGGGCGTGTCTGGCAATTCTTTAAGCCTCTGTTCCGCATAGACCCAAAGAGATTTAATCCGTTTAGCCTCCAACTGAACCGTTGCCGGCGCATATGTGACGGTTGCATAGTCTGCATCGCCACGTAGAAGCGTTAGTATGCCAGGTGCTATGTCTACTCCGGGAATGAATGTGGTCTTGATTTTGAGGGCCTGAGATGCAATCAAAGCGCTCGAACCCGTGACGTCTTGGAAACCATGGATGGGAGATTTCAAGGATTTATCGACCCGTTGCATATCAGCAAGCGAATGATACGGAGAGTCAACAGGCACAATAACGAAATGAGGAGCTTCAGCAATCGTGCCGATCCACGTTACCTCATCAAGATTCAAAGCAGAAACACCTAAAATTTGCATTAGTGATAATGCAGGCAGCCATGAAATGCCGAGCGTATAACCATCCGGTTGTGCTTTCAATACCGAAGACAATCCAACTAAACCACCCGCACCGGGCATGTTCTTAACGATTATTTCCGGGTTGTTAGGCAAGTACTTTTTTAGATAACTAGTTAATAACCTTGAAAAAATATCTGTGCCCGCGCCGGGCGGACTAGGAACAATTATCGAAAGATTTTTTTGGGGTAGTCGATCGCTTCGCACACAGAAATGGAAACCGTAATAGCTACACTTAACACAAGCAGCCCCGAAACCATACGAATTAATCCGAATCCTTTTTTTTCTATCATTTCCCATCTCCTCCTACTTATCAGTGTTTGACATATGACCTGACACCACCTTATCTGATTATAGTATGACTAAAAAAGAAAGGCATAGCACTACTCAAAAAAACACAAAAGCATATAGGGGCTCATCCATATGCACCGCTCTTGAAATAACCTTAAGATGATGGAGGCTGCACACAAGGTTCAAATGCGAACCTCCCCGGCAGCAGCTTTTCCGGCAATTCGGCCGCTTGAGAAGCATTCTCCGATATTTCCTGAAAGTTCGTATATATGGCTGAAGAAGGAACCGAGCTCACCGGCTGCATACAGCCGCGGAATCGGATTTCCCCAGGCATCCAGTAGTTGTTGCCGTTCATTGTGTTCCGGCCCTCCTTGCGTATTCGTGATAATGGGCCATGCCTCCATAGCGTAATAAGGAGGGGAGGCGATTGCCATCATGGTATCCGGGTGGCGTTTAAAATCAGGGTCATGTCCGGCCTGAACGGCATCATTCCAATGAGCAACGGTTTCTTCAAGAACATTCGCCGCCATCCTGGCGCAGTTGTTGGGCATTTCCCTTATTTTGTCGGCCAGCTCCTGGAGAGAGCCCGCCTGAAGAATCCATCCTTTTTGGATTTCCGTGCTGTTGTCGGAGGACCACCGGTAGCGTTTCCCGTCGGGAAATTGCTCGGGAAATCCAAGGGGCGAACCGATCGGTCTTTTCCGCCGGCCCTTGTCGTCAAAGATTAAATAGCAAGGGATTCGCGGGTATCCGGGCAAATCAGAATCAAAATAGGACAGCGGCCGCGCTGAGGTGTCCTGGGGTGCGGGGGGAAACTCATTCATAAACCGCCGCCCGAAGGTGTCCACAACCACCCAGGGCATCACCTGAACCTTCTTCCGATCACCGTGCGTTAACAAAGACCCGCCGATACAATGACGAAAGGCCATGGGAAACTCATCGTATTTAAAACCGTATGAACTGTGAGTATGCCACATATGCCAGAGCCGTGCCCCCACCGCCTGGGCCATACGGAGGCCGTCGCCCGTACTGGCGATGCTGCCCATGCTGTAGAACGGTTTGGCTTCGAGAAACTGAACTTTGGCCCATTCATCAAATTCGAATCCGCCGCATGCCAGGATCACGGCCTTTCGCGCCTGAATTCGCAGGGCGTTAGGATGGCTCTGCGCTTCAATGCCGACAATCAGGCCGTCGGTATTGGTTATCAATTTTTGGGCGGCCACATTAAACCTGAGGGGAATCTTTCTGCTTTCCAGGTTATCCAGCAGCATGGCCATCAGCTTGGCGCCGTTGTAACTGGGCGCTGAGGGATACCAGGTAAATTCTTTGAAACCGGGGACATTGTTGATAATCAGGCTGTTTATGCCTTCCCTACCCGCAAAAGGATAGATGCCGGGCCGGTTTCGTATCAGAAGCGTGGCCCCATCGGCCTCGGCAAGTTTTTTGAGATCTTCCAGGTTGTCGGCAAGCCCCTTGACAAAAGCAGTCACCACGCCGCTGCGCACACGTCCGCCTGAGAGGCGACCGAAATATTCAGTGGCCGCGACTGTGTCGCTTGCAAACACGACGGCGCCGCCCGACATCACCGATATGCCGCCGGGATGTCCCAGTTTTTCAATTATCAGAACTTCCGCGCCGGCATCATGTGCGGCTATCGCCGCCCTTGCACCCGCGTAGCCCGCACCCACCACAATAATGTCGGTCGATATATCCCATTTCATCATTTTATCCTTTTTAGGAGTTTATTTTGTAGAACGGTTATTTGATTAATTCTTTATACTTATTGAGGAGTGCATAATCGTTCTGAATAAGTCCTGTAACTTCTGAAGATGGTGCAAAATCCAAGGCAATTCCTACGGTATCCGCCAATTTTTTGAATTCCGGTTCAGCGACTGCAGCTCGCACCGCTCTTTCCAGAATATCTACGATAACTCTGGGAGTATTAGGAGGAGCAGCAAATATGCCATACACGATTAACAAAGGAACCTCCGGATATCCGAGTTCCTTGATAGTTGGTACACTAGTCAGAAAGGGGTCCTGTTTAGTTGAAAAGATGGATAGTGCTCTTAGCTTTCCTGCTTCAATCAGTTGCTTAGGCACATTTGTAAATGTTATTGTGGCTTCTACATGTTTCCCTGCGGCTGCTGCTATACTTTCCCCGCCGGATTTATATGGAATCATATTGAGTTTCAATCCCAGTACAGTTTCTAAGAGAATACATTGAAGGCCAGCACTACCTCCCATATAGGATACATTCACCTCTTTCTGTCTGGCATCGTTTACAAACTCAGAAAAGTTCTTCGAAGCATCAGGATGGACAAGCAATACAAGGCTTTTCATGTTCCAAGCGGCAATGGGAACAAGATCTTTGATTACATACTTGGCTGCTTCCCTTGTAAGTTCAAGAGTGATAGCGGATGCAAGATTGAGGTACATTATAGTGTAGCCATCTGCTTTTTCTTTATAAAATTTGTTATACCCGATAATGCCTTCCGCTCCGGTCACATACTCCACAGAGGTACCAACTCCCAAATGTTTTTCAAAAAAGGGAAGAAAAGCCCTGATATCTTTCCCCATTGATCCTCCAGCACCCGCAGGCAGCAATATCGTAATTGGTTTTGATGGAAAACCTTTACCTCCTTCTAATTTCTTTTCCTGGGCATTGCAGATTTCAGCACTGTAAGAGATAAGCAAAAATAATGTTATAACCCAACAAAACACATAGAGACCTCTGACTACTTTTTTCAACTCACAGGTTTGCATCATTTTAACCTCCTTACTTTATATGGAAATTATATGTAACATCTTGTTTATATATGGTAAAAAGAATACTGTTGGCAGTAAATCAACGAACAACTATAATAAGTTTTTTCAATAATTGATCCACATTTTTTCCACTTCTCCATCAATCTCTTTTTCCAGGGGCAAACATTTTACGGAACCGATTGGGTTATGGTTCTAAAATATTATAGACCCTGCCGCAGATAAATTATTTGATGAACTGCTTGTACTTGCTGAGCATGGCATAATCAGCCAGCATCAGCTTGGCCAGTTCGGCAGACGTTTTGAAATCAACTGTAATGGCGCTCTTTTCAAAAATTCCGCTGGCTTCGGGTGCCACCACCGCTTTGCTTACGGCCTTTTCTAAAATGGAAACTCTTTCATGCGGCGTTCCTGGGGGTGCAGCGAATACCGCCCTGACCAACAAGCAAAGGACTTCATCGTAGCCCAATTCCTTAAAAGTTGGCACACCCGGAAGAAAGGGGTCTGGGGTCGTTGAAAAAACAGCCAAAGCTATCAGTTTTCCAGCCTTCATCAGAGGGAGGGCGGGCACCGGGTTGGTAAGAACGCAATCCACGTGCTTACCGGCTACCGCCGTGAGCCCCTCCGTTCCGGAGCCATATGTCACCCAGTTGAATTTAATCCCCATGGCTTCCTCCAGAAGATGTCCCTGGGTATTGGCAGATCCTCCGGTAGCCGCCAGATTGACATTCCTTTGTTTGGCTTCCTTCAAAAATTCATCGAAGGTCTTCCATTTACCCGAATTGATCAGGGTGAAGTTTTTAGTGGTGAGAGCGGCAACAGGCGTAAAGTTTTTAACAGTATATTTGCTTGTCTCTCTGGTAAGTTCATAAGAAATGGCAGAAGTTGGACTGAAATATAGAAGGGTATGCCCGTCGGGTTTCTCTTGAGAAAATTTGTTGTAGGCGATTATTCCCTGGGCTCCGACAACATTCTCGATATGTACGCTCGCTTTAAGCTCTTTCTCAAAAAAAGGTGCAAACACCCGGGCCTCTTTATCCAGACTGCCGCCGGCGCTGGCTGGGACTATAATTTTAATGGCTTTGGAAGGAAAAGGAACCTCCTTGTCCATCTCGGCAGCGTATGAAATTGCCGTAGCCGACATAGAGTACAGAAAAGCGGCTATCAAAATTACGAAGCAAAGTTTAAATAACTCTAATTCCCCGTTTCTGTTGATATTATGCTGCATTTTTTCCTCCTTTCGTTTCTAAAAACTACTTGATCGGTAAATTGCCAGCTCATGATGTGAAAATATCGGCCACCCAGGGTCATTAAAATGGTAAGATTCTTTTCGGTGTTTCCTCCAGAATTAAATGAATGGTTTCTTCTGAGATCCCCGCGTCCTTAAGCTTAGGAACAAAGTTGCGCAGTAGATGGGCGTAAGTCTGCGGTTGAGTTCCCCGGCTTTCGTGGATGGCGTACCCGTCAGTGTCACAGGATATTACCAAGTGGTTGGCAAAGCCTGCCTCAATGAAGGCCTTGCACAGCTCCACACGCTTTTCGTCGCCCATAGCGTATAGGGACTGTGAATCCTTCGGTTCAATGCCGATGTGGTCATAGGCCACGTAAGCCCCCTTCTTGGCTATCTCTATGTCTCTTGCTAAATTCAGGTTATAAGCTGCATCACAATGGCTTATGACGATGCGCCCTGGGTCCGCCCCTTCGCTCAACAATATATTGAAATGCTGAAGCGCAAAATTTATACCGTGCGTGATGATGGCGGCCCCTGTCTTTCTGGATGCGCGGGCCGCAGCGCGATATGTCATCTCTTCCACGGGCGTAATTCCTTGTCTACCGTTGCCAACCTTAATGACACCAGCCTTAACCTGGGTCGTACCCATGCCTTCGGTAAGCTCTCTAACATAAAGATCAACGTGGTAATCTAAATCCTTTAGGGCAAAATAAGGCAGGATTTTATGCTCAGCCCAAAAACCTGTGGAGCATATAATATTGACTCCCGTGGCCCGGGAAAGATCAGCAGAAAATTCCACATCCCTTCCGAGACCAATGCCGGTACAATCCACAATAGTTTGTCCCCCTGCTGCCTTATAGTCCAAGAGGTCTTTTTTTATCTGTTCGAATACTTCGTCCCGGCTAAAAAGCTCGGGGGCTTCGGGGGAAAATTGCCACCCAGGTGACAGCCATAGAATATGCTCGTGCATGCTGGTGATAGCTAACTGCTCGGGAAGCAAAGATCCCAAAACCGTTTTAACGCTGGCTCCCTCGCTAACGCTGTTTTCCGTCATAACCTGTCTCCTGTAGTTTGGATACCCCGATTTGAGAAAGAAGAATTGTTGCAGTCAACATGGGCGCAGTAGCCAAAGATGGTCATAGTACACTCCACTTTGATCTTATCTTGTGCGTCACCGGGAGGTATTACACCGTCTCCGGTATCAGGCCGTATTCCCTTAGAAATGCGACTACAAGCGCGTCGAATCCGGCCGGATCTTCGATCATACAGGCGTGACCCGTGCCCGCCAGCACGTTGTAACGTGATCCCGGGATGAGCTTCGCCGTCTCCTCGCCGCGTGGGCGTGCGGCGTCAAACTCGCCGTTGATAATCAGCGTCGGCGGCCTGTAGTCAGACAGATAGGGCCGTGCGTCGCCCATCGACAGCGCCCGGAAAACGGCGAAGATCGCCTCCGGGTCATGCCACGGGTCCCGCTCGGAGAACATGTCGTGAAGATAACGCCCGATCGGTTCGTCACCAAAGCCGTCACGGTTGCCGAAGCGGAGATGGGCGCGCCGATAAGACGGGAAAGGCTCAGAGCCATAGCCTTCGATGCGGCGTTTTAAATCCTGCGGCCCGGAATTGCCGCCCACCTGGATCACGGCCTGAAACCGTTCCGGCCATATCCCGCCCAACAGCAGCGCGAGCTTGGAGCCGATAGAGCAGCCCATGACCACTGCGCGCTCAACCTGCTCCGTATCCATCACGCCGAGCACGTCGCGTGCCATGTCCTCAAAGGAATATGGAGCCGTTACCTTGGCCGAGCGGCCGAAGCCGCGAAGATCCACTGCAATTACCCGAAACCAGGTGGAAAAATGTGCTATCTGGTAAAGCCATAACGTATGATCGAAGGGAATCGCATGAATCAGAACCATGGCCGGCCCTTCACCCGCGATCTCGTAATGGATATCGACCCCGCTTACCCGGCTTTTCGGCATCTTGCCCGCCTCGTTATCTCGTCTTTGGCGATCACAACTCGGGTTTTATAGAACTTCTTACTGAATTCAATTAGGTATGCTGGTATAAATGGGCCGGCCCTGAGGCGGATATCATTATTGTAACACCAGGAAGAAAAGTGTAACGGTTCGACCCCGCAGCTACCGACTTGACAACCGCCTATGCCGTTGCAACTCAGCAGCACAGGCCCCGTGCAACTTCAATGCGCGGCTTAATACCGACGCCGAGGGAATCGGCAGGTATTTGAAGCTCAGCGATTTCATCTCTGAATACAGTGCTCACAGCGGATCAAATGAGTTGATAAGAACATGTTTTTTACTTATTTGGCGTAGCTACCGCATATTTTGAGTGGTGTCAATGAAAAATAGACCAAAACAAAATTCATGGTTAAAGTATAATAACGTGAACGTTAATATCTGTCCTAAGCCTTCCTGACCTCGCAGATAAATCTCCGGTTGGGCATGGCCGCGGTAAACGGATCCCGTTCCTGATCCGATGTCAGGATATTCACATTCACTCCGCCGTCTCCCGGATTTCCCCAGCCGAAATCGATGATCACCAGCCCCGGCTGCATTTCCCGGGTCAAATGGGCTTTGATGCGGATAGATCCCTGGGGAGATTCCACGGTGGTCTCGTTTCCCTCGTCAATCCCTCTCGGCTTGGCATCGTGCGGGTGTATCCGCACCTGCGGTTCCGGCTCTCTTTTTCGCAAAGACGGCAATCCCCGGAACTGGGTATGCATGTAGGCGCCCTGGCGCCGGGTCGTAGCATTCAGGGGAAAAGTCTCGGTCGGGACGACTTCCGGCGCGCGATAGATCGGCAGCGGATTCAGCCCCATGCGATCGAGTTCATGCGAGTAGCATTCAACCTTGCCGGAGGGCGTATGAAATCCTTTCTGCAGGTACGTTCGGTAGCCAAGCGGCGGGGTTACGTAGCTGATCGGATTTGACAGCAGATCGGCAAAACCGATGCCGGAGGGCTTTAATTTGTAGTCGGTCCATTCTTCGGCTGTTTTCCATGGATACGACTGGGCCAACCCCATTTTCCGTGCCAGTTCGTATTCGACTTCAAAGACCGGACGGGACTCGCCAATGGGGTCGATAACTTTTTGCCGCAGGGCCACAAAGCCGCCGTTGTAACTGGAATGGGGCTGAAAGCCGTTGCGTTCCATGCTCGATGTGTCCGGCAGAACGATGTCGGCCAGTTCGGCCGTTGCCGTCATGAAAAGTTCAGACACCACCAGTAAATCAAGCCGGTCCAAAGCACGTCTGACGTTGGCGGCATCGGCATTGATCAGTGCCGGGTTGCCGTGATACACGATCATGGCCCTCGGCTGGTAAGGTTCACCCGAATGCATGGCATCGATCATGGCCGGAAAAGTGCGCGGATAAAGGGGATAGCGCCCCGCGCCCAGCGGTTTGGTTTTGGGCGGATGCGCAGGACAAGGCGCCAGCTTCGGCATGGGAAACAATACATTGCCACCGGGCACATCCAGATTTCCGGTAATCGCGGTTAAAATACCCGTCAACCGGACAGAATCCACCACATTGGTATGCTGATCAAATCCGTTGCCTTCCCGGATCAGGGCCGGCTTGGTCCCGGCATAGATTCGGGCAAGCTGCCGAATCGCATCAGCCTTAACCCCGGTAATTTTTTCCGCCCAATCCGGCGTCGTCGGCCGGACATGGGCAGAGAGCTGATCGAAACCAACCGTCCAGTTTTGGACAAATTCCCGGTCGTAAAGATCCTCTGCAATAATGACATGCAGCAGGGCCAGGGCCAGAGCGGCGTCCGTACCCGGTCTGATCTGTATAAACATGTCCGCCTTTCGGGCGGTTTTGGTCCGGCGGGGGTCAATCACAACCAAGGTAGCCCCCCTGTCTATGGCATCCGGAATCACCCGGTTGAATCGCCCATAGGCAAATCGTTCGGCCGGACGCATGGAGGCTGTCGGATTGCCCCCCCAAATCAGCATACATCGGGTATGTTTATAATCCGGATCGCTTCTGCCGCCGTATACGAGCCGCAGGCCCAGTTTGCGGGGCTGTGAACAGAGGTGACCGGGACTCGTAACATTGCTGGAGCCATAGGCCGCCAGCAGTTCTGCAAATGCATCCCGCGTGGCTTCCGTTACCGGAGCTCCCCCGCAGCGCACCAGCGTATGCGGTCCATGTTTTTGACGGATCGCCGAAAGTTTATCGGCGATCCGACTCAGGGCGTCATCCCAGGAAATTTTTTTAAACCCGCCCCGGGTTTTTTGCAGGGGATGTTTTAAGCGCTCCGGCGCATAAACCAGTTCCTTGATGGCGTTTCCCTTCACACACAGGGCGCCTGAGTTGGCCGGATGATCCGGATTGCCTTTTATTTTGTCGATCCGTCCGTTCTTTACACTGATTTTCAATCCGCAGTTCGTATGGCACAAGCCGCACACCGTCGTCACGACACGTGAATCAGACACATTCGCCTCCTTTCATTATAAACGTCTGCCCGGCGCGTTCTGCAGACGGAGAAACACTCACCGTCATTCCCTCTAAAACCCTTTAAATTAGAAAAATATACAATAACTCCGCTCAAAAATGCAATGGAATTATGAACCAAAAAGGAAACATAGCATCATCGTTGAACAACCCAGTTGAAGTATTTATCAGATGATGATACCAAGGGTTTACATTATTTCAGTAGAAAGGTCATTCGGATGGAAAATCTTAAAAGCACTCAAAAATCAGCGCTGATCGTAGCGGTCACCGGTTTTTTTATTACGCCGTTCATGGGATCTTCGATCAACGTCGCTCTGCCGGCTATTGCGCGGACATTTCAGGCCAATGCCGTTCAGTTGAGTTGGATCGCCATGGCCTATCTCCTTGCCATCGGCGTAACCCTGGTCCCGATGGGAAGATTGTCGGATATTTACGGCCGTAAAAAAATCATGGTTTTCGGATTTCTATTTTTTACGATTGCCTCCATATTGTCCGCACTATCCTGGTCCGTACACGCGCTGATTTTCTTTAGAATCATTCAAGGCATCGGCAGCGGCATGTTTTTCGGAACGACGATGGCGGTTCTGACTTCCGTTTATCCGCCGGGTGAACGCGGCAAGGTGATCGGCATCACCACCTCGGCCGTTTATATCGGACTTTCCAGCGGTCCTTTTATCGGCGGTATTCTAACCACACAAATCGGCTGGCGCAGTCTTTTTGCACTCACTTTTCTCTTAAGTTTTTCCGTCGTCGGACTTGTTTTTTTAAAATTAAAAGGCGAATGGGCAGAGGCCAAGGGCGAATCTTTCGACATTTGGGGCAGCCTGATATACAGCCTGGCGCTGATCCTGTTGACGCTGGGCTTTTCACTGCTGCCCGACAAAAAAAGCATCGGGCTGATTCTGTTCGGCGTCTTGGGGTTTATCGCCTTTGTTGTGCTGGAAAAGCGAGTAGCCAGTCCGGTTTTTCAGATGGATCTTCTGCTCCACAACAAGGTATTCGCCCTGTCAAATTTAGCGGCGCTGATTCATTACAGCAGCACCTTTGCAGTTACATTTCTGCTCAGCCTCTATCTGCAATACATCAAAGCGCTGAATGCGCAGACGGCCGGGCTCATTTTGATGGCACAGCCCGTCATGATGGCCCTTTTTTCTCCGCTGGCCGGCAAGATTTCAGACCGGATCGAACCCCGCCTGATCTCATCGGCGGGCATGGCGCTCACATCCTGCGGTTTAATGCTGTTTACCCGGCTCACAGCCGGTACCCATTTGTTATACATTATCGCAACGCTGCTTTTACTCGGTTTTGGGTTCGCCATCTTTTCCTCCCCGAACATGAACGCCATCATGAGTTCGGTTGAACGCCGTTTTTTGGGGGTCGCCTCCGGCTCGGCCGGAACGATGCGGGTCCTGGGTCAATTGTTCAGCATGGGTATCGCCACCCTGGTCCTGGCCGTCATCATGGGGCGGACGCCCATCACCGCTGCGGTTTACCCCCAGCTCATCCAAAGCATTCGGGTTGCCCTGATGATATTTTCCGGACTTACGTTTGTGGGAATATTTGCATCCCTGACCCGCGGAAATATCCGCAAGTCATAGCCGCCTGGAAAAGTTTTTTAGAAGGAGATTACAATGCCAACACGCGCAGACTTTCGCAAGTACTACCATGACGCTCATGCCTCCCCGCTGCTGACGGAACGTGAAAAGAAGCTGATCGGCATCGCGGTCGCCATTGTGCGAAATTGTCAACCCTGAGTGGATCAGCGCCTGGCGGACGCCGGGAAAGAAGGAATCCCTGAAGAGGTGCTGGATGCAACCTTTGACCTTACCACCGCCGTGATGGCGGGAATCGGCCAGAGTATGCACCAGCGGTATAAGAAATCAGGGTGACGAAACCGACGCATCATACGGCCGGTTCTTTCAGATACGGATGATCGACCCTGCCGGAAGACCATTTCGAAGCGAAAGGCCCCGCCTGACCGGCCAACCGACCGATCCGGATTTTAGAGCCTTGAGATCCGCACCTGCCTCCCCGACGGTCCCAATGGTGGTGTTGTTAAAAATTGCTAAGTTTTATTGACTGTTTCGACAGATTCAATTAAAAATTAAAATCATGCTCCCGGCCGGAAGAAAGGGGTCAGGGATTGCCTGATTATTTTAAACAACCGACAGGATCGCCATGTCCGAAAAAACGCCCGCAGGGGTATTGGAAAAACAACGCGATGAGGAATGCCCCGTCAACCGGCAAACAGAGTCGGCCTTACGGGAAAGCGAAAAAAGACTCACCCAGATCGTGCAGGGGTTGTCTATTGCCGCGTTTGTCATCGATCAACATCATGTCATCACCCACTGTAACCGCGCCCTGGAAACCCTCACCGGCATTTCAGCCGACGTGCTGGTGGGGACCACGGATCAGTGGAAAACGTTTTATTCTCAAAAACGCCCCACCCTGGCAGATCTGATTGTCGATCAGGTTTCCGAGGACGTCATTGCCGGATACTACCCCGGCAAGTATCGCCGATCGGCCCTCATCGAAGACGCTTATGAAGTGGAAAACTTTTTCCCCCGTGTCGGAGGAGACGGCAAATGGCTTTTTTTTACGGCCGCCCCTCTGCTGGATGATACCGGCGGGATCACCGGCGCCATTGAAACGCTTCAGGACATCACGGATCGTAAACGTGCCGAGCAGGAACTGCGCCAGACCGAAAGACGGCTGCAGGCCCTGCTGAATTTTGCGCCCTATCCCATTGTGGTTTTCACCATGGACAGCCGCGTCTCCTATCTGAACCCGGCCTTCACTGAAACCTTTGGATGGACCCTCTCTGAGCTGGAAGGAAAGCGCATTCCTTATATACCCCCTGAGCTTGTTCAAACGACCCGGGAAGATATCAAGCGGCTTACTCGGGAACGGGTTCTAACCGGTTATAAAAGCCAGCGCCTGACCAAAGACGGACGGACAATAGATGTCGTCCTGCGTGCCGCCATTTTTTCCGAATTTGAAAATGAAACCGCCGGAATCATCGTCGTTCTGCGGGACGTCACCCAGGAAAACAGAATGGCACGCAACACCGCCGCCATGCTCAGCATCAGCATGGCGCTGCCGGAACATCCGGAACTGCAGGATCTTCTCTATTATATCAACAACGAAGTCAAGCGGCTGCTCTGCACCGAAGGCGCCATCGTCGTCCTTTACGACGAGATCAAGGGAGACCTTTTCATACTGGGGGCCGCTTATGATGACATGGCCACCGAAAGACGGGTGCAGGAAGTCCGTTTCCCCATTGACAAGCTGGTATCCGGACAAGTGATCCAGTCCGGCGAACCGGTTATTATTAACGATACCTCCACCAATCGGCAACTATACGAAGAAAGGGATCTGAAGTTCGGCTATAAGACCCGCAATCTGGTGGTCGTACCGCTCAAAAGCAGCGAACGCACCATCGGAACGTTATGCGCCATCAACAAAAAGGAGGGCAGTTTTGATCAGTCCGACGTGGAAATCCTCAGTTTGATTGCCGGAACCGTGGCCCTCTCGATTGAGAATGCCCGATTCTCGGAGGATTTAAAAAAAGCCCTGCGATTCACCGAAGCCCTTTTAAGAATCAGCGTCGCCCTGCCCATGCACCCCGAACTGGACGACCGCCTCAATTATGTCAACAGTGAAATCAGGCGACTTTTGGATACGGAAGGGGCAATGGTCATACTGCTGGATGAAGAAAAACAGGAACTCTTTGCCATCGGGGCCGCCTTTGATGCCTCAGATACCGAGGACAGGGTCGAACGATATCGATTCGGCATTGATGAACTCGAGGCCGGCAAGGTGATTCGAACCGGCGAACCGGTTATTATTAACGATACGTCCATCAACCGGCACCTTCATGACGAAAGAGACAAAAAGTTCGGCTACAAGACCCGCAACCTGGTCCTGGTTCCCCTGCGCGGGCGAGACCGGATTATCGGGGTCCTCTGTGCCATCAACAAAAAATCGGACGGCTTCGGCAAATCGGATGTGGAGTTGCTCAGTTCAATTTCCGGCACGGTCGCCCTCTCCATCAAGAACTCCCGGGTTACCGAAGAACTCAAAAACGCGTACAGTGAAGTAACGGGTTTAAACCGGGCAAAGGACAAAGTGATCAACCATTTGTCCCATGAGCTCAAGACGCCGGTCGCCATCATCACCAGCTCATTGGGTCTTCTGGTCAAAAAAATAAGCGACATCCCTCCGCCGGCCTGGAAACCGACCGTCGACAGAATCAGGCGAAATCTAAACCGCATCCTCGACATCCAGTATGAACTGGACGACATCATGCAGGGCCGGGAGCCCAAGGCTTACGGCCTGCTGATGCTACTTTTGGACCAATGCGCAGACGAACTGGAAAGCCTGATCGCCGAAAACGCCGGAGAAAACGACCTGATTGAGCTCGTACGCAACCGCATCCACGAACTTTTTGGGCCGGCGACTGCGGTTTCGCAGCATATCGACCTGGGTCACACCTTGCTAAACCGGCTGGAATCTTTAAAACCCGATTTTTCAGAACGCCGGATAGACATTATCCCCCGGGTTGAACCCGTCCCGCTCATCTTTCTTCCGCCGGAGGTCGTCCAGAAAGTTATCGACGGTCTGCTTCGAAATGCCATTGAAAACACACCGGATGAAGGCAGGATTGAAGTGGACGTTTACAAGAGTGGAGAGGGTGCTGTGCTGCGGGTTCATGATTATGGCGTCGGCATCACGCAGGAAGCTCAAAAGCGGATTTTTGAAGGATTTTTTACATCCCGGGATATTTCGTCCTACTCAACCCGCAAACCTTTCGAATTCAGTGCCGGCGGCAAGGGGGCGGACCTTTTGCGCATGAAAATTTTTTCCGAGCGCTATCATTTTCAGATCGAGATGCGTTCGACCCGATGCAAATACATCCGCAGGGAGATAGATCTTTGTCCCGGCCGGATCAGCAGCTGCCGCTACTGCACCCGGCCGGAAGATTGCCGCCGTTCCGGCGAAACGACCTTTTCAGTTTACTTTCCGGCCGCTGCCGGGCAGGAAGCATCATGATCGCCGCTTTCCATCATGGGAGGAGAATAAAACCATGCCGTTTGATTTAGACACATTTAAAGCCGCTTATGAAAAATGGGTCGCGGAAAGCCTGCCGGACTTCCGTGCTCACAAAATGGATGAAATTGTCAAAAAGTACCCTTTTGTCATAACCGATGATATACCCTGGACGCCTTACCGGGGAAAGCCTTCAGATCAGACCTTTGCCCTGGTTACCAGCGGCGGCCTCTATCTCAAGGATAGCCAGTCCCCTTTTGATACCGAATCGATCCACGGAGATCCGTCCTTTCGCGAAATCCCCAGGACCGTTCAACCGCAAGACCTTGGCTTTGCACACGCCCATTACGACCATAGCCTGGCCGAGCAGGATGTCAACACCATCTTCCCCATCCAGCGCTTCATCGAGCTGGAAACGGAGGGCGTCATCGGCAAACTGGCCCGGACGCATTATAGTTTCAGTTATGTCAACGATGTCGTGCCGTTGATTACCAAGTTTGTCCCAAAGCTCATTGACCGGATCCGCTCGGCAGGCGTGGATGTGCTGTTCCTGGTGCCGGTCTGACCCAAATGCCATCAGACCGTGGGTCTGATTCAGCGCCAGGTCGAAGAAGCCGGAATTCCCACCATATCCATCGGCAATATGGCCGATCGCATGGGCCACATCAAGCCTCCCCGGGCACTGCTGGTCAAATTTCCTCGCGGCAGCATGCTCGGTGAACCGGGCAATGTCCAGCGTCAGCGACGCGTCATCCGGGATGCCCTTGAAGCCCTGAGCGGGATGAATAAACCCGGCCAGCTGCAGGCACTCCCCTACCGCTGGAAAAAGCCGGACCCGGAGTGAGGCAAGAAAGGTTTTAAACCGCATCGGTCATTGCTGCGCCGCGCGATTTTCCCTAACGACAGGTGTTGACGAAGGAGGGGATAGGGATGACATCAGCGAAAAAAGGCTCTGAAAACGATAACAGGGATCGGATCATCGCCGAGGCCCTGCGCAACCGCGAAAAATGGGAGCAGACCTACCGGGCCAGAGCGCTCAAGCTCTTTCCCCCGGTCTGCGGCCGCTGCGGGCGTGAATTCAGCGGCAAAAGACTGCAGGAACTCACCGTCCATCACAGGGATCACAACCATGACAACAACCCACCGGACGGCAGCAACTGGGAACTGCTGTGCAGGTATTGCCATGACAATGAACACTCGCGTTTCGAGGATGCCGAATATGGCGCCGATGACATGCCGGGGCCGGATCAGGAACCGGGTCTGACCCACCGGCCCTTTGCGAATCTTGCCGACCTGTTAAAACGCAAATAGCGGATTAATTCAAGAGACTGAAAAGCAACCCCTCTCGAAAGGGAACATTCAAAAGCCAGATAAAAAGGCCGTAGAATCCCCCCCAGGCGAAGGCCGACAGGCTGATGGAAATCTTCCAGTTTTCCTTTCCATAAATTTTGTAAAACACCAAAAAAAATAGGGGTATGGCAATGGGGAAACCGATCAGAAGGATGAGCGCGAAAAAGCCGAAAATCCACCCCATGATGTGTATGGTTCGTCGTAAAGCCGTCCGGCTGTCGACATCCCCGTCTGAAAGTTTAAAATCGAACCCGGCGGCATCTCCAACCCCTTCTCCCTTTTGAATCAAATTTATAAAAAACTCCGCCAAGGCCATTAAAAAAACCGGTACCCCAATGGCAATGGGAAACAGCGCCGTTTTAAACGGCCATCCGGCAGCCTTAATAACAACAGCCAGAGAAATCCCGGCAAAAACAATACTCAGAGCTGCTGCGCCATTAAATTTCATTGAATGATTCTCCCTTCTGCAGTCTTTTGCGCTGAATAAACGGATAAACGGCTACCGCCACTGCCAGCAGGAATATGACAATCACCTTGGGTCGATACAGCCACTCCCAACCATATCGGGAAGTGGAGACGTACAGATAGGTCTCGGCGAGCTCTCCCAGAATAAAGCCCAGGATAAATGGCGGGCGCGGCCAGCTGAATCTCACCATAAAATACCCCATGAACCCGAACAAAAGGACTGTTATCAGGTCGCCGACGTGATTGGTTGACGTATAGGCGCCGATAAACGTCAGCAGAAGCAGGAAGGGAATCAGCAGTTTTCCCCGGATCGTCGTCAGCGACGCGATATGATTGATAAAGAACAGACTTACCAGGACGACCAGGATATTGGCCACCACAATCGTCCAGACCATTGAGAAGGTCAAGGTGAGGTGCTTGGTGAGCATGTCCGGCCCCGGCACCAGCCCCAGGAGAAAAAAAGCCCCCAGCAGAATCGCCATTCCGCTGCTGGCGGGGATGCCGAACGCAACGGTAGGAATCAGGCCGGCGCCTTCCTTGGAATTGTTGGCCGCTCCCGGTCCCAGAACGCCCCGGATATCTCCCTTTCCGAACCCTTCCTGTTCTTCCACCGTTTTGGCATTCTGGGTGGCATGGGCATAGGACATCCACTGGGCCACCCCGCCGCCCAGTCCGGGCAAAATGCCGATTAAAGAACCAATGAGACTGCACCGCACGGTCAGCCAGAAGTGTGCGAACGTATCGCGAACACCCTGCATCACTCCCTTGCCAAGCTTGTCGGAAGAAACATTTCCGGCGATGGCGGTTCCGCGAACCGCAAGATCGATAATCTCCGGGATCGCAAAAAGACCGACCAGCACCGGGATGACGGGCAGACCGTTCCACAGATAAAGCTCGTCGAACGTAAATCGCTGGATGCCGGCCTGGCGATCCTGGCCGACCAGTGAGCACAGCAGCCCGATGCCGCCGCTCAGCAGCCCGAGCAGAAGCCCCCGGCGGCCCTGGCCGCTTAAGGAGGAGATACAGGTCAACCCCAGCAGGATGACCATCAACATTTCCGGCGATCCGAAGGCCAAAACCAGCGGCCGCACGACCGGGATGGAAACCGCTAAAAATGCGGCGCCGAATAGCGCGCCGATCAGTGAACTCATCAAAGCGGCGCCGATAGCGCGACCGGCTTCTCCTTTTTTGGCCAGGGGATAGCCGTCCACGATGGTCGCGACCGTGGTCGCTTCCCCGGGAATGCCGAAAAGAATCGACGTAATATCGCCCGTCGTCTGAACAACCGAGTGCATTCCCAGCAGAAAGGGGAGCGCTTCCTGGGGCGTCATCTTATAAATAAACGGCATCATCAGGGCCAGTGTCGTCGCCCCCCCTAATCCCGGCAGAATCCCTACCCAGAATCCGATTCCCGCGCCGAGGAGCAAATACAGAAATGACTTCCATTGGAAAACCAACACCAGACCGCCTACAAAAGCATCCAACATGACTGCGCTCCGTCATCATAAAAAGGGGTTAGGATTTAACTATACCAAACTCACAAATTGTCAATAGTTTTAAGCCTTATAAAACGGTTGCACCTAACCGATTTATGATTTAGCATACGCAGAAAAACACGCGTATCAAAGGATTTTTCGTGTGGATAAAATAACATCTTCGGATTTGTCGCTTACACTGAAACAACGTGCCCTCGGAAAACGGTTCTATTACCTTTATGCGTTTTTCAATTCTTTTTCATGGGCGGCTCTGGCGGAAGGGGTGGTCATTCTCTTATTGCTCCGGTTAGGGGCTACCGAAACGTGGGTGGGGATTGTGACCTCCCTGCAGTATGTAACCTTGCCGGCGATGGCGCTGGGATACACCACGGTATCCCGGCTTGGCGTAACCGGAACGGCCGGTTTGTTCTGGGCAATCCGCAGCTGCTCGGCCGCCCTGATGATTATCGCACCCTGGATGCTCCGGTTTGATACGGACTTGCCGCTTTGGTTCATGTTTTTCGGCTCGCTGGGATTTATGCTGGGCCGGGCCGCAGGTTTGATATCCTTTACCGGCATCATTACCGAACTGACGACTGCACGCGACCGTGGCGAACTGATTTCAAATTCATCCAGAATCTCCCAGTTCGGATCCATTCTGATGACGCTGGGGATGGCCCTGTTTTTAGGAGCGGCCGCTCCACTCTACCGTTACCAGATCCTTTTGGCCTTTGGCATGCTGTGTGGTCTAATCGCGGCCGGCGCGCTCTTCAAAGTGCCCGAATCCGGTATCTTCCGAACCAAAACGCCATTAAAACTTTGGGATGAGCTGCGCTGGAGCCTGGCGACCCGGGGCCGCAAATGGTTCATGGCGATGATGCTGGTGATCCCCATCACCCAAGGGGTCACTTACGCTTTCGGCATCCTGGTCGCCAAACTGGGATACGGTCTCAGCGACCGGAGCGTCGTGCTGTTTGTTCTGGTTGCCACCGTGGGAGGCATTGTAGCCTCTTATACCTACCGCCTCTTTCTGGATCAGCTCGGCTCCCGTCCGCTGCTGGTACTAACCAGCTTTCTGGACATCGCTGGTGTCGTCCTGGTCATTTTGCTGCCGAAAGCGTTTATGGCGATCCTCATCGGCCTTCTGTTTTTTGTCAACGGCTATGTCCAGATC